>Ga0190284_1000089_pt1 | contig 68929 bp, 53 predicted proteins | sample 48691812_MG_FD_161668 | JGI IMG/M metagenome (GOLD analysis project Ga0190284, IMG submission 161668) | Hydrothermal vent microbial mat bacterial communities from Southern Trench, Guaymas Basin, Mexico - 4869-18-1-2_MG | ecosystem: Environmental > Aquatic > Marine > Hydrothermal vents >... | reverse complement strand
AACGCCATCGTCAACGTGCGCTTCACCACCAGCGCGGTCACCCAAGGTGCCGCCGAGCTGTATGCGTACGGAACCGCCGTGGTGATCGAGTAGGGAGGCCGGAGATGTGGCAGTTGTGGTTTCAAGTCCTTCCGGTGGTCCTGCTCTTGGCGCTGGGGTACGGCGTCGGTCGATGGCGTGAGCGGCGTCACTTTGAGTCCCTCGATGCCCACGAGCCGCAGTACGCCGATATCACCGTGACCAACCTGAAACAGGTGGTCGATCCGGACTCGGTGAAGCGGGTGTCGCTGGTCATGGGCGAGGCGGTGATTGCCACCGATTACTTCAAGAGCTTCGCCGCGAAGTTGCGCAACATCGTGGGCGGAGAGATGCGGGCGTACGAGACGCTCATGGCGCGAGCTCGCCGCGAGGCGGCGCTGCGAATGCTGAAACAGGCTCGCGGGCTCGGCGCCGGCGAGATCTGCAACGTTCGCTACGAGACCTCCAACATCCGCAGCGCATCGAGGCGCAACAACCTCGGCGTCAGCGTGGAGGTCTTTGCTTTCGGCACGGCCGTCGTACGCCATTGAGCGTACCGCCGGCGAGAGATTTCCGGCAGGAAACGGAGGCGCGGATGGCGAATTACCTGGTGACCGGCGGGGCGGGATTCATAGGCCACCATCTGGTGGGGCGGCTGGTTGAAGAGGGCCACGCCGTGCGCGTGCTGGACAACTTCAGCACCGGCAAGCGTGAGAACCTCGCGGTTGTTCCGGGCGAAATCGAATTAATCGAGGGCGACTTTCGGGACGCGGACGTCTGCCGCTCCGCGTGCCGCGACATCGAGGTCGTCTTTCACATCGGGGCCATGCCCTCGGTTCCCAAGTCGATCGAGGATCCCAAGACCTGCCACGACTGCAACGTCAACGGAACGTTCAACATCCTCCTTGCGGCGTCCGAGTGCAAATGCCGCCGGCTGATCTACGCGGCGAGCAGTTCGGCCTACGGTGATGTAGAGGTGTCGCCAAAGGTGGAAACGCTCCGCCCGGAGCCCAAGAGTCCCTATGCCGTTCAGAAACTCACCGGCGAAGCGTATTGCCGGGTGTTCTACGAGTGCTTCGGGCTGGAAACCTTATCGATTCGCTACTTCAACGTGTTCGGCCCGCGGCAGGACCCCGCAAGCCAGTACGCAGCGGCGATTCCAGCTTTCATCACGGCGATCCTGAACGACCGCCCCCCCATGATCTACGGGGACGGTGAGCAGACGCGCGATTTCACGTACATCGACAACGTGCTCGGTGTCAACGTGCTCGCCGCAGGTGCGGAGCGTGTTTCCGGCGAGGTGGTCAACGCCGCCTGCGGACTTTCCATCAGCCTCAACCACATCATCGAGAAGATCAATCGCATCCTGGGCAAGAACATCGCCCCTCACTACGCCGACGAGCGCCCCGGGGACGTTCGTCATTCGTTGGCCGACAATTCGCTCGCCAAGGAGTTGATCGGATACGAGCCGCTCGTGGACTTCGACGAGGGCTTGCGCAGAACCATCCGGTACTACGAGTCATCGTGATCCGTCGCCGCAGGTGGCATGGCGCGCGGTATTCTGGAGCGTTTACCCTATGACCGACAACGACACCACCGTGGCGGAATTGCGAAACCGCATCGCCGAGTTCGTCCACGAGCGCGATTGGGAGCAATTTCACGACCCCAAGAATCTCTCCGCCTCGATTGCAATCGAAGCCGCCGAGCTGATGGAGCACTTCCAATGGGTGCATAGCGATGGCCTTGCGGAGATCCGAAACGACGAGGCGAGCATGGCCCAAATCGGCGAGGAACTTGCCGACGTCGTCGCGTTCGTCCTGTCATTCGCCAACGCGATGGACATCGACATCTCCAGCACCCTGGCCGCGAAACTCGAGAAGAACGAGAAGAAATACCCGACCGCGAAATACTACGGTCGCTTCAAGTAGGCTTCGCTGCGCTCGCCCTTCATCCAGGTCGACGAGTGCTTGGAACGTGTCACCCGTGAAGGCGCGAGCCGTTCGGCGGCGCGACAAAACCTCCACGCACGACGTCGGACCGTCGCGCGCCCGGCGACGAGAGAAGCACCAAACGGATGTGTTGCAAGCAAACAATCGCAATGAGGAACGAGTTTTATAAAAAAAATTTGCGTCTTCGCAAACCGTGTGGCGATGGCAAATCACCCCAAGCCTTCGCCGTTTCTGTCGGTCGTGCGCGCGGGCGCGGCGCATCGTATGCGTGCAGGGCGACTTGCCGGCGCGGGAGTCTCCGATCGTCTCGGCCCACCGTCGGGTGCGCGCGTCGACACCCTCAGTTAGTGCACTAAACTTGTCACCTATCACCGAGGTTCCATTCGCCCGGGTGCCTCCCGACGCCGTCGTTCGACATCGGCCGCGAATCGCAAAGTCGCAGTAAACGTACGCTCCGGCCCATTAAAACCCGTTTCCTGGAATACGCCTTTGGCCGATCCGCCGCCCCGGATCGCCCTCAACGTCACCATCGCGGTGCCGGCGCCGCAGGCGCCGCAGGCATTCTCCGGCTCGCGTGCCCGACGAAGGAAACGCTTTGGATGATGCGCGATGCGGGTGCCAAGTCGATGTCGCTTGTTGCAACGCAGCGCGGCGCCGGCCTCCGCGCGCGGCGGACCTTGGGCCGCCCCGCGTGTCACCCGGGGTTGGATTCTCCGGTCACGATTCCCGTCACGCGGACCGACCGGGGCCGCGCGTCGAAGATTCCTTTTGACACCGCTTCGATCACCGTTACCATTCACGTGAAATTACAACCCTCTTTAAGAGCCATGAAAGGAGGTGATTCCAAATGGCAAGAAAGGTTGCAAAGAAGAAGGCGAAGAAGAAGGTCGCCAAGAAGAAGGCGAAGAAGAAAGTCGCCAAGAAGAAGGTAGTAAAGAAGAAGGCGAAGAAGAAAGTCGCCAAGAAGAAGGTAGCCAAGAAGAAGGCGAAGAAGAAGGTCGTCAAGAAGAAGAGGGCTGCTCCCAAGAAGAAGAAGGCAGTCAAGAAGAAAAAGACCGCAAAAAGACGTTGCTAATAACGCGCCGTAAGGCGTGCGGTCTCCCGGCGGCAAACAGCGCCACGGCAACTGCCAGGGAGATTCGCAAAAGCGAAGTCTCGTTCGCGAGACGGACAAACAGGGACAGAAGGTCGTCGGCGCCACGGCTCGCACCTTCTGCCCCGTTTGTTTATCCAGCGCCACCTGCCGAGGGCTCACGTCAGGAGTGCCACCGAAGGCGGCTCACTCCGGCTTGCATACTCGGCAGGGACGTTTCCCCTGTCGTTTTGCCTCTTCCACGGATTCGTAATACACCAGGTTCGCGGGGTTGATCCGCTTGACGTGTGGGCAATCCGGTCGGTGGAACACCTTGGATTTTCTACTGCCGGCGTATTTCGCCGTGCCGGCTTCGTCAGTCGTCGCCGGCTTTTCCTGCGGCACGTCGCTCCGTTTCGCCTGGGGCGGCGTCGGGGCGGGGGATGCGGTCGGCGTGTGTGGCCTGCCCAGCGCCGGGTGCCCCGCACGCTCGTAGGCGCCGGCGATCAAGCCGGCGGTCAACATCGCCGCCGACTGCATACGCTCCACAATAATGTCGCCGCACCGGGCATCGAGCAACTCGTAGTACTCGTCCTCTCGTTTGACCAGCGAGGCCCCGTCTCTGGCGCCCAGGCGTTCGGTGATTTCACGATCGGCGGTCAGCAGATCATCCAGGCGCGCCAAGGCTCCCACCATCTGGCGAAAGCACGACTCGAGCGGCTCGGAGATAGGGCGAAGTTCGATCGGCCGCACTTGCACCTGCTCGAGGTAACGATTGCGGAAACGCCGCACCAGCTCCGCTACGACGCGATAATGCACCGATTGGTGCGGAAAATAGGGATCGCCCACGGCCAACTCGCCCAGGCACAGGTTGCCGGTTTCCCGCCCGTCGTGGTGCATGGTGACGCCGAAGGGTTCCGAAGCCGCCCACGCAAAGTGCGCTAAGTATCCAGCGGCGCGGATGATCTCGTCCTCGTCTCCCTGCTTGAACGCGCGCACCAGTTGAGCGTGTATGTCCGCGACGGCCCAGGGCAACCGGCCCCCCTGCTTCTCCAGCCCCATCGACTTGAACAGCTCCTTGGCCTCGCTCTCGCCGCGCGGAAAGCTCTCAGCAGCCGACAGCCGCGCGGAGACCGATCGGCCGGCGGCACGGACGTCCAACCACAAGTGCCCCCAGTGTTCCCGCCCGCGAAGCCTGCGGTCGCGACGCCACACGCCGTCGGGTTCGATCACCCGCTCCTCCAGGTCCGCCACCCGAGACTCGAAGAAGGGGGCAAGATCCGGCGGAAGAGCCGCCGTGCTACGGCGAACCACGATCCGCTGGGCATCCATGCCCACACCCAAGAGACTTTCAGCCGGCAGCAGCGCGAGCAGCCAGCCCAACACCAAGTAGGGGTATCGACGGTTGGTTCTCATCACGGCGTCCCTCCTGTCAGGGTATTTCGGAGATGAAACACATTCTACGCGAAAGCGGGTCGAGGGAAACCGAAACGGGACCGATTCCATGTCAGGCCCTGGAAACTCCGCCCCGCAGCCCGTAGACTTCTCATCCGTGGAGTCGAGCAATACGGCACAATCACTCGTGCTTCCCTATTCGACCGCCGACATGCCCGGTGTCGGTGGAATCATCAAGCGCGATGCCGACGACTTCATCGTCGAGGAACTTCCGCTGTATGAGCCCGCGGGTGAAGGCACACACACGTACTTTCAGATTGAAAAACGGGGCCTCAGCACGCTGGCTGCCATCGAACGTATCGCCAGGGACCTGGGCAAGAGACCGCGCGACATCGGGTACGCGGGCCTGAAGGACGCCCAGGCCGTTACCCGCCAGACCCTGAGTGTCGAGCACATCGATCCCCAACGCGTCGAAGCGCTTGCCCTGGCACGGATTCAGGTCCTCTGGGTAAACCGACACCGCAACAAGCTCAAGCTGGGGCACCTCAAAGGCAACCGTTTTGTGTTGAAGATTCGCGATCTCGGACGCGAAGCGGCGGCGCCCGCGGCGGAGATCATCGACGCGTTGTCCCGGCGGGGCGTGCCGAATTACTTCGGACCTCAGCGCTTCGGCGCCCGTGGCGACAACGCCGAAATCGGACACGCGGTCCTCATGGGTGACTTTGACGAAGCCGTCCGCGTTATGCTCGGACGCCCAGGCCCGCTCGACCACGATGACATCCTCCGGGCGCGCGAGCTGTTCGAGCAAGGCCGATACACCCAGGCCGCCGACACCTGGCCCAGGCCGTTCCGTGAGCAGATCCGGGTCTGCCGAGCGATGGCCAAACCCGACGGAGACGCGAAGCGAGCCTGGGCGACCGTGACCCATACCCTGCGCAGGCTCTATCTTTCCGCCGAGCAAAGCCGTCTGTTCAACGCGGTGCTGGCCTCACGCATCCGGGGCATCGATCGGCTGCTGGAGGGCGACATGGCGTGGAAGCACGTCAATGGGGCGTGCTTCCGGGTGGAGGATATCGCCGCGGAGCAACCGCGCTGCGATGCCTTCGAGATATCCCCCACCGGCCCGTTGTTCGGGGGGCGCATGACCGAGGCGACCGGATCGCCGGGAGAGTTGGAGGCCGACGTGCTGGAACGCGCCGGCCTGGACCGCGATCGGTTTCACCGCCAGGGCGGTATCAAGCTGGACGGCGCACGCCGTCCGTTACGTGTGCCCCTCAACGACCCGGTTGTGACCGACGACCGCGACAACGACAGCCATTTCCTGCGGTTCTCCTTTTCCCTTCCGCCTGGCAGCTACGCCACCTGTGTAACGCGCGAAATCTGCAAGAACGACCCGCCCTTTGCCGGCGCAGACCTTATCGGCCCCTGATTAATACCACAACGCTAGAAACCGCTTCGGAGAGTGTTGTAAGCTGTGAAATCAAAAGACGTTAGGTGCCGGGCGGCGTGATCCGAGCCCCAAGCGTAAGCGCGGGGTTGCCAACGTGGCGCCGCCGCCAAGAACCCACTCGCTTGCGCTCGGGGCTCGGATTACCAACCGGCGCTTCTATCGCTGTAGTACTAATTCGGGTTCCCAACATCGGCGGATAATCAGCAACTCTCGTGCCAGCCCTGTCGATAGTACACCCGCACCGCCGCCGCCAGCCGGGTGTAGGGTGACCGTCCAGAGCGGCGCGGACGACAAGCGAACGGTGTCGAACCATCCATGTGCCCCAAATGCGGAAACGCAGAATCCGTGCTTCAGTCAGTGGTATCCGACGAATGGGAATGCCTGCCCGAATTGGGCGGTTGTGGCGCCGTGTTGAGTGAGCGTGCGGGGCAAAGCGAAGAGCACCAAGGCAAGGTTGAAGACGCCGTCCGGGCCATGACCGAGGCCATTCGCGACTTCGAACACCGGAAGTGCCCTCTCGGGCAACCGTCGCTGCTCGAGATGGAACAACGTACCACCGAGTTGCTCGAACTCCTCAAGAACGAAATAGGCCGCTTGGCCACGGTGTTGGGCGATCCCATGTGACCGAACGGCACCTGGGAGCCGCACAGCGACCCAGTCGCCGGCTGGAACATCCACCTGCGAGCCGACACAACTCCTTATTGCAAAGTCAGTTGCGCGGATCCGGCCAGCGTCTTGCCCGCAAGCCACCCTTCGATGGATGCCGCCCACACTACGCGGATGTAAGAAAAAGCTTGACTGGGGATTTGCCCTGTGATAAGCTATGGATCATGGAGGAAGCACAAGGGGTGCTTGGGGGAAGAATCGATCACGTCCGCTTTTGATCGAGACCCCAATAGAGAGAAAACAAAGGTATCCGCATGACCTGAGCGGGTTGTTTGTCCTGGTCAGGCATGGACTCAGCGGGGTGTTCAGTTGGTTTGTGTTCCGCACCATAGTGACGTGTGGATGTGGAATACGCAATGTTGGTTCTGTGTGGATCCCAAGCCATTGATGGCTGCGGATGTCTTGCGCTGAGCGCGTGAGATCGATGTAGTGACGTCGTTGGGCGGAAACACAGGTCCGACTACCGCGGCTTCTGTCGTTAAGGAAGACCGCGGCACGTGTGGCCTTTCCGGGGCCGGGCTCGATGTGGGCCGGGCGGAGGGTGTACACGTATCTCTCTCGTTTTTGTTCTGCACCGGAGCTCAGTGCAGTGCAAACTGGCTCTCTTTAGGAGGAAGATACTCATGAGAGTATTGGCAGTATTATGTGTTCTTTTGATGGCTGCGCCGGCGATGGCCGAGGTGTCAACGGCCCTGCCGACCAGCGGCGAGTTGACGCTCTCGACGTATAATTCCGTGTCTGGCGAAATTACGCCGGGCATGGGTGGACCACGCGGGACCAGCATCTACGCGGACCTCGTCACCAGTGGTTCCTACATAAACCAGGGCACGACCGCGACGTACCCGCTTCCGGTGGGCGACGACCTCCATGCCACTGGCGGTGGCACGGTGACGGCGTTCCAGATGGGCTACTACATTCCCGGCACAATCGGTACGTACAACATCACGTACACCTTCTGGCCGGGTGACGCGACCGACTCGGACCCGCCCGGTTACGGCGGAGCAGCTTCGATTGCCTCGTACTTGCTCACCGGCCTGCCCGCTGGTGCGAATGCGTTCAACGTCACGGGCGTGAGTGTGCCCGTCGGTGCCGATTTCTACATTGAGTGCGACTTCGCGGGCAATGGTATTGCCACGGGTGGCCCGTTGATCACCGACAACTCGGGCGGGACCGTCGGCTACAGCCATAACTACTTCACTCAGACCGGCTCCCTCTGGAGTTTCGGCGGCACCAATCCCCCCTGGGCGGACTTCTACCTCGGGGCTGATATTGTGCCTGAGCCGACCACGATGGGCCTGCTGGCGCTGGGTGGTCTGTTGGCGCTGCGTCGTCGAAAGTAGGTGGTCTCTTCCAGCATCGCGCTGGATGAATAAGACCCTTTGATAAGCAAAGGGCTCTGTTTCCTCTGGAAGCAGAGCCCTTTCTACTTTGCCCAGGCATCAGCGACGATAGAACCTACACAGGCGTACGGAGCGGTCTCGGCTCCCGTGGAGGTGGACGGGTGGATTGACCCTGCGCGCTGAACTGGTAAGGTCCTGGTTTTCGTTCCAGTCGAGAGAAGCGTAAAATGGCCTCAGAAGAAGAACCAAACCGAAACAACGTGGAAGCCGTGAAAGTCGGCCGCCGACGGCGCGCCTGGTGGCAGTGGATAATCGGTGTGGGACTGCTCGGCGCGGCGGGGATCAGCCTGCTCCTGCACCTCGTGCCGGGGTTGATTCCACTGGTGCCCGCCATCAGGGTGACGCCCCGCGGAATCCACGTGTCTCCGGATTTGAAGGGCAGTGAAGTCGTTCCCGCCAAGGCGGGCGAACTGGCCGGCTTTAACGTGCTTTTTGTAACGCTCGACACGACGCGTGCGGACCGCCTGGGCTGCTACGGCAACCGCGACATCGAGACGCCCAATCTGGACCAGTTGGCGCAGACTGGAGTGCTGTTTTCCAACGCATTTGCGCCCGCGCCGGTGACCTTACCTTCCCACAGCACGATGATGACGGGACGCTATCCCCAGCATCACGGGGTGCACGTCAACGCCCTCTCGCGATTGGAGAGCGAGGAGCGAACATTGGCGGAAGTGCTGGCCGATGCGGGCTACGCCACCGCCGCGTTCGTCTCGGCTTTCGTGCTGGATTCGCGTTACGGGATCGACCAGGGTTTCGCGACGTACGACCTCGAGGTTCAGCGGCAGTCGGAGCATTGGGCAGCGGTGGCGGAGCGACCGGCGGACGAAACGTGCGCCCGGGCCATCTCTTGGTTGCGCGCGCCCGGGCGCGGAGAGCAGCCCTTCTTCCTGTGGGTGCACTTCTTTGACCCGCATTGGGCCTATGCCCCACCGGAACCCTACGCCGAGCGTTACAAGGACATGCTCTACGATGGAGAGATCGCCTTTGCCGACGCGCAGTTCGGCAAGTTGCTCGAGGCACTCGACGAGTTGGGGTCGAGCAACCGAACGTTGGTGGTGGTTGCCGGTGATCACGGTGAGGCATTGGGGCAACACGAGGAGGCGACCCACGGCACTCTCGTCTACGATTCCACGCTCCATGTTCCGCTTCTTATGCGATTCGGTGAGCAATCGGGCGGCGGCGTGTGCGTAAGTCGGCCTGTCGGCCTGGTGGATCTGATGCCCACGGTACTGACCCTGCTGGGTATGCCGATACCGGGCGGTGTTGATGGTGTGGATCTCACGCGCCCGCCCAGCGGCCCGCGTACGTTGTTCTTTGAGACATTCGAAGGCATGGCGGAATACGGCTGGGCCCCGTACCTGGGAGTGCAGCAGGACTTTCTGAAGTACATTCATGGTCCGGAGTCTGAACTTTATGACTTGGAGCGCGATCCGCTGGAGCGGCGCAACCTGATCGCGGCCCAGGGGCCGATGGCCGCAGCGCTGCGGCAGGAGTTGGAGGGGTTCTACGGCAGTGATCTGGAGGCGGCCGCTTCGCTGGACTCCTCACCGCAAATGAGCCCCGCCGAATTGGCCAAGCTGCAATCGCTGGGATACGTGTTCGGCGGGGCGACGGATGACATCCTGTTGGAGAAGCGTCTGGACGCGAAGAAAATGACCCCGATCCTGCATCGCGTCAGTAGGGCTTTTGACCCCGGCGCGGAGGATTGGCTCGATGTCGGTATTGCGGAGGTCGAGAACGTCGTTCGCGAGTATCCGGACTTCTACGTGGCGCGCAAGGAGTTGGGCATCGCCTACGCGGTGCGCGGCGATCTCGAGGCCGCAGAGGCCGAGTTCCGGTTTTGTCTGGAGCTTCGTCCCGACCTGCTGATCGTCAAATCTCATCTGGCGCAAGTGAAGGAAAACCAGGGGTACTTTGAAGCGGCCATCCACCTCCGCCGGGAGGTCCTGGAGCAGGCGCCCAACGATGTTCTCAGTCTCTGCCATTTGGGGGCGCTGCTCCTGAAGACCGGCGTCCATGATGAAGCGAGAGAAATCCTCCTGCTCGCCCACCGCTTCATGCCGCACGACGTGAACGTGGCGCTGAACGCAGCCGACGCCCTGATCGCCCTGAATCTCGCCAACGAAGCGATCGATCTTCTGGGCGAACTGCTGCGAGCCGCGCCGCACGAAACACGCGTGCGCACCCGGTTGACTCGTTTTCTCAAGAATCAACGGCGCCACGCGGAGGCGGTCATGCTGCTGCGCGAAGGGCTCGAGTTGGAACCCGACGACCTAGCCATGGCCACCAACCTGGCGATCAACCTGGCGGAATGGGCCGGCCCCGACATGCGCCACCAGCAAGAAGCCGTGGCGATCATGGAGCGGGTATGCGATCAGACGGGGCGAACGAACGCCGGGTACGTGCACGCCTTAGGCCGTGCCTACGCCCAGGCAGGACGGCTGGAGGAGGCCATTAATGTCTCGCGCGAGGCCCGCCGGCTGGCGGCAGATGCCGGTCAGACACGCCTGGCGGGTACGATCGACTTCGATCTGACAGGCTTCATCGACGCGAAGGCGAAACTTGGTACGACGGTGGACGACGGAGCCGCCCACAATCCTGACGTGGAGCCGGCTGTCGATGCTCAAGACGAAGATGACTGACCCCCACCCTCGGCATGATCCCTACTTCGAATCAAACACATACCGGGAGACCATGGTAATGCAAGCGATATCGGGCATGACGGGCGCCGCGCCGGTTCACCGGCGTTGGGCAGTGTTGGGGTGGCGCGTCGTCCTGGCATTGACCGTCTTTGTGGCGGGACCTGGCGGATGCAAGCCGGATTCCGGGCAATCGCGGAAAGCGTCCCGAACGTCTTCCTCGACATCCGCCGACGGTCGCCCGCGGAATGTATTGCTGATATCGATGGACACAACGCGTGCCGACTACTTGGGGTGCTATGGGCACTCCGTCATTCGCACGCCGAGCATCGATCGCCTGGCGGCGGAAGGAACGCTTTTTCTGCAGTGCGGTTCCGCGGCTCCGATCACGCTGCCCTCGCACTCGACCATGATGACCGGAGTGTATCCCCACGTTCACGGTGTGCGCGACAACGGCAGCTATCATCTCCATTCGGATAATCGGACGTTGGCGGAGGCGTTGCAGGAGGCCGGCTACTTTACCGCCGCCGAGGTGGCCGCTTTCGTGCTGAACCGCGAGTTCGGGCTGGATCAGGGGTTCGGCCAATACCGTGACAAGTATTCCGGTTCGCGAACGGACATCACGGAGCTTACGACATCGAATGTAACTTATCGGCGGGGAGCGGCCATTACTGACAGTGTGCTCGCACTTCTGGAAGAGCCGGTCGAAGAACCTTTCTTCCTATTCGCCCACTACTTTGACCCGCATCAGCCTTACGAGCCGCCCGAACCGTTCCGCCATCAGTACTCGGAGCCGTACCACGGCGAGATCGCTTACGCCGACGCCCAGATCGGGCGACTGATCGAAGGATTGGACGAATCCGGCTTCGGCAAGAATACGTTGGTCATCCTGACCAGCGATCATGGCGAAGGTCGCTGGCAGCATGGCGAAGAGACGCACGCGAGTTTCATCTACGATTCGACGATGTTGGTGCCGCTCATCTTTCGATGCCCCGGCCTCGTTCCGAGTGGCCGGCGTATCTCCGCGCAGGTCCGCCTGGTCGATATCGCACCCACCGTGCTGGACTACTTGGCGGTGTCCGACCTGCCCGACGCGCAAGGGACCAGTCTTGTGCCCTTGATCACCGGGGAACAATCCGATCTTCACCTGGCGGCCTACAGTGAGTCTCTCTATCCCTTCATCAACTACGGCCTTTCGCACCTACGGGCGCTGCGCCGCGGCGGTTGGAAGTATATTCACGCCCCCAAGCCCGAGCTTTACCATGTCGAAGAGGATCCCAACGAGTCCAACAATCTGATTGACGAACACCCCCAACGGGCGGAACAGATGCGCGAGGATCTGCGCACTCTGCTGGCCGAGTCCCCCAGCGTGATCGGAGCGGGAAGTGCGCAGACGCAATTGTCGGAGGAGGCGTTGGCGTCACTGCGAGCCCTTGGTTACGTGGGGGGAAGCGCCGTCGACATTGCCACAAACGGTCCCGCAAACGAGCTTGACCGGTTTGACCCTGTGGGGGAAGACCCGAAAGACCACGTGGAATTCATAACCAAGGTGTCGTGCGCGGTGGGGCTAGTACTGATGGAGCATCCCGATGCCGAGAAAGCCCTTCGGGAGTGTATCGAACGCGCGCCCAACCCAGACGATAGCCTTGCGTGGGCGTACATGTTGTTGTCGGGCAAGCTCGTCGAATCGGAGCGTCACGAGGAGGCCGTCGAGTGGTTTGAACGAGCCCTGCGCGTCAATCCGACTGACGCGAGAACGTGGACGGCTTTGGGGCAATCCCTGGCTCACCTCGGCCGGTTCGACGAGGCCCTCGCGGCTCACGAGAAGGCGTTGCAGTGCAAACCGATCTTCGCCAGAACCCATTACACAATGGCGAGTGCGCTCGCAGCGACGGGGCAGGTGGACAACGCCCTGGCGCACTGCCGCAAAGCTTTGGAGATCGACCCGCACTGGGGCCTGGTCCATCGCACCATTGGCCGGATGTGCTCTCGCAACGGACGGATCAAGGAGGCCATGGAGGCTTACGAGCGAGCCGTCGAACTGACGCCGGACAATGCCGAGTGGCACCACGAATTCGCCGACCTTCTTCTCCATGAGCGCAGAACCGACGAAGCATCGAAACACTACCGGCGATGGCAGCAACTCGCCCCGGAAGAGGCCATCGAGAGCTATCGTCGCGCCCTGGAACTGGACTCCGAATCCGTGGTCGCCTACGACGCTCTGGGCCAGTTACTCCTGGAGACGGGGCAGACGGCGGAAGCTGTCACCCTGCTGCAGCGGGGCCTCGGACTCGCTCCGAATCACCCGAATATGGCTAACAACCTCGCCTGGGCCTTGGCGACGGCACAGGATGAGGCTCTGCGCGACGGTGCCGAAGCCGTCAAGTGGGCGAAGATCGCCTGCCGCGAAACGAAGGAGGAGAACGTCAATCTCCTCGACACGCTGGCGGCGGCCTACGCGGAAGCCGGGCGTTTCGACGATGCCGTGGCCGCGGCCGAACGGGCCGTTGACTTGGCTAGACAGAACGGTGAAACGGACCGCGCCGCGAGAATCACTGCTCGGCTCAGGCTCTACGAGAACCGCCAGCCCTTCACAGAGCAGTGATGTGTTCCGACGGCGACACTGCGGATTCTTTTTTCGCTGCCCCGCGCCTCGCCCACACGAGCGTCCCCGCAGTCAGCACGAGCAAGGCCATCGCAACAAGGCCCCATTGGGAGACAGTCGGGATGGCGGGGTCTGGCCCAGGAACTTTGGCGACGCGGAACCCGATGTAGTAGCCCTCGTCCGTCGGGTCGCCGTCACCGTTGCGATCCATCGCGTGCAGGTAGTAGTCGTAGCTGCTAAATGACCCGCCACGCAGCCCGCGATACTGACCGTCGTCAAGGATGTCGGCCTCGTTCCACTCCCACACGTTCCCGCCCTGGTCGAACGTCCCATAGGCGCCGTCGGAGGGCTTGAAACCGTACGCCCCCGCCACCGTTGTGTAGTACGTATTGTCGACGAAGCTGCCGTCGTAATAGTTCGCTGAACCATTGGTCAGGTCCGTACCCGGCGGGGCTTCGGCTGTCGGCGCGATGTCTGACTCCGTTGGATAATCCCAATAGCCCGCACCGGTTCCGCCCCCTTTGTAGTACGCCGCTTTGTACCACTCGTCCTCGCTGGGCAGGAACACCCGCGCGCCGGGCTTGCGGACCACGCTCGACCCCAGTGACATGTCGTACGCCCCATCCTCGGTGTCGCCGTTGCCCTGACTGTTGTGCATCCAGTTGGCAAAACGCAACGCGTCGTACCAACTCACGTAGTTCACCGGCCGATTGCCGCGGTTCGGCCGCGTAGCGTACACCCAAGGGTCGCCCCCCGTCCCCGAACCGCTGCGCGAGATTCCCCCGATGTCATTCCAGCCTCCGCCCATATCCGTATTGTACAGGCCGTTCGGGTCGCTCAGCGTCGCCACCGCGTTCAGGAATCCGGCGTACTGGCTGTTGGTCACCTCGTGCTTGCCGATGTCGTACGCGGCGTCCACGCCACCATAGCCGTCGCCGTGCGTGTCATCGGCGTTTCCCGGATCGCCGACGATGACCCACTCCATCGCAACCGCCTGCACCCCGGAGACACATGCCAATACCACTGCCGCTGCCGCTACGATTGTCATGCACTTGCGCATTTTCGTGTCCTCCTCTGCTCGGAATCCAAGTCCTTCGTGGCGAGTTGCCATCTGTTCGTCCAACCACGCTAGGCGTGCAAAAAAGAGAGAGCGCCCGAAAGCGTCTCTCCGTTGGCTCCCGGATGAGTTGTCGCGGCGGGAAAGTCGGCCCGTCACCACCGCTACACCATCCTACCAAAATCGCCCAGCGCGGGTCAATTGGGGTTTCCCCTAAAAGCCCATAGCAGACGTGTGTGGGACAGGCTTTCCATTGTCAGACTGGTCTGGAGTCGCTGAAAAGACCGACTGGAAAGTCGGTCCCACACGGATTCTGTCTTTTTCCACGGGCTGTTAGTGCACGTTGAATCAGAAGGTCTCATAACCGCCACGTTGCGAAAGAAGCTGCTCACGATCGGTGCAAAGGTCGTGACCCACTCACGATAAGCGAAACGTTGGTGATTCGAGTGGGGGCAAGGGTTGGCGCTACGCCGGGACACGCCGGAACCGAGTTGCTCGATGTGTCAGGCGCAGGGTCGGCCGCACGGAGTGGGCAAACAGGCGTAGTTCACGGCGATAGAGGCCGCGTTCGCTTGAAATAGAGTAGGCGGTTCGGGTAGGATGACCGCTTGAGATTCGATGGCTTGGAAGTATTGGTTCCTGCCGATTCGGGCGATACGCCCACATCCGCAGGAAGAGAAGGAGTGCCAGGATGAAGACATGTTTCAGTATCTTGATGTCTGCTTGTTGTGCGTTGGTTCTGATGACCGGCTGCGCCGGCAAGGTCGGAAAGTTCGGCGACCCCATGCGGCACGCCCAGAAGGCCCCCACGTGCGTCGGGGAGATTCTGGCGAACCCCGACAAGTACGTTGACGCCGAGGTTCGCGTCGGAGGCGTCGTGAAGACCGTCTGCGACGGAGCCGGCTGCTGGATGGAAATCGCCGAGGCGATCGACAAAGAGGCGCTTTTCGTGAAGTTCTCGTATGACCGCAATGTCGGGGGGCGCGTGCCCGTCAGCGCCGTCGGCCACCGCGCCGTGTGCGAGGGCAAGCTCGTGTCCACAGAGATTCCGCAGCACATGCGCGAACACTACGCCCGCGAGATCGACAAGCCCGTCGCCGCCGTACCCGCCCGCCGGCTGCAACTGATCTGCCCGTCGACTGAAATTGTCGGCATCGAGCCCGCGGCCCCGCAACCGTGTGGAGAGCATTGATTGACAGGAGCTAACAGTACAGGGGCTGTCGATTTAATCTGTAGCGTCACCCCTTGTGGGTGGCGCACCCGCGTTTCTCGTCACCCACAAGGGTCTTGGGATAGGCTCTAGCCATTATCATGGCCTGCCGCGATGTGGCCAAAGCCGGATAGGTTCGCGACTTGTGACAGCGGGCGACGCGACTCGAACGCGCAACAATTAGCTTGGAAGGCTAATGCTCTACCAATTGAGCTACGCCCGCGAAGTGGTGCCGAGAATACACGCTCTACGCCCCGGCGACAAGGGAGTGTTCGGTGTCAAGCCATGTCGCCAGTGCATCCACCTGCCGGCGTCGCTGCCCGTTGGCTTGGCCGGCTGTCGGTCATGCATCCACGGCGATCCACAATGTGGCACTACGACATATGTGCAACCACAACATGTATGGCGTGGGATTGATGCCAAGGTAATTCGCGCGACGCTACGGAGTGCATCGACAGATCCGCCGGGTGCGCGGCGGTGACGCTACGGATTTTCTTCACGGCCCCACCCCCAGTTTTCAGACCATCAGAGCCGTTGCTGGAAGTCAGCGTGAAAGGTTGCGAGTGATAATGGAATCAGGTGAAGAATTCTTGCAGTGTCCAAGAAAAAGGGGTTGATTGGTTCCTCACAAGGTGCTATACTGTCACGAAGAGAGAGCAGGGTGGCTCCGAGAGAGACCTGAGCGGAACGTGGAGAGAGACGCAAGCGCGCATCAGACCCGAGTCTACGTTCCTGCAGTATCAAACCATGTTTCTCAAGATGCAATGGGCTTGCCTGTTTCGTGTGTCGGTTTGTTCCTCGTGCGTCGGTCCATGAAGAGAGCTTAGAGAGAGAGCGTGGGTCGTTCGCGCATCCGTTTAGAGAGAGAGAGAGCACTGGGGAGAGAGAGGAATGGGACGAGCCAACCGTCCTATAATGGGGAACAAACTAACTTAGGCGGCTGCCAAGCCTGGGTGGAAGGGGCGGTGTCCGGTGAAGAGAGCCCGGATACCGCTTCTTCGTTTTTACGTACCCGATGCATGTCTCTTGGAATCCGCAACTTGCAGGAAGTACCCCACTGTGGTCGGCACCATGACCATAAAGGGGAAAAACATCCAACTCGCTCGATTTGTGCTTTCAAAGAAACGTAAGATGACCGGCGACATGGCAAGAATGGGAACCAGCCCCGACACCAGCAGGACGCCGCCCTCGAAGGACGTGATCACGATCACCACGGATTGCGGGCTCGACCAGCACAATGCCGCAAAGCACACAAAGCACAAAATCGTTGTAACCAGCATCGCCCATCCACTCAGACCCCAGAACGTGAGTACCTGTGCGGCGATGCCGGCGCCCAGCAGTCCGCCGAGCAACGCCACCGAATGCTGCTTGAAGGCGATGCCGAAAGCGCCCAGAAGAACCGCTCCCACCACCGCCACTACGAGCGATATCCCAAACGCCTGCGCGTAAAACGCGCACAGACCGGCGCCCACCGCCGCAAGCGTCAATACCACGCAGACGCGCCCCATCCGCCATCCACCGAGAATCAGCGCCAAAGCAACGACGATCATCGGCATCCCGGCGAGCGCATCGAACCCACGAAGCCACGTCACCCATTGTTGAACACTGAACACACCTAATGCCCCCAAAGCAGCAAGCCACCCCCGGTTATGCGGGTCCCATTCTCTCTTATTGGGCGAGTTGCGATCGCGGTGGAGCAGAGGCCTTGCGCGTCAACATGGCTTGGAGCAACACGGAAGCGAACAGAAACACGATGCCGGCAACGGCTACTGTTTTTCCATGTAACTCGGCGGTCGGCTGGAGGTCCACTTGGTAGTGGGACGCCATCCCCGCCAGTCCAGACATCACCAGAACCGTCCCTACGACGGCGGAAACTCCAATCAGCGTGAAGCGCGGCAGAACCATGCCCAGTAGGAGCCCGAACAGAGCGGCCCCCATCGCGATCCCAAGCATCCTTCTGTTCACATCGACCTCTTGCTCTTTGACGTAAAGCCAGAAATCGTCGGCCCACGCGCGAACGTTCGATAACACGTTCTCCGCTGTTGCCGCACCGGACGTCGTGACCGAGGCGAATGACCTGGCCGTCTCGGACGATTCGACAAACGTGAACGCCCTAAAACTCGCGGACGTCTGCGATGGGTCGGGAAGAGTGAACGTGCCCTCGAAATCGTGTGTTGATTCGTAGGTGAGCAGGTGCGGAACCACCGTGTGACTTCCGTAGGCTCCGGCGGCCACCGCGGCAAAAAACACTGCCATCGCTAAACCGACCCATAACCGAAACAGCATATACCCGATGCCGCCAATAACCACCGTTCCGACAAGAACCGCCACGACCAGAGGCAAGCCAATCGGCAACGCCAACGCGATGAGCATACCGCCGGCCGCAAACCCGCAGGTGATCCCGGAGCGGGCCAGCTTGGCACCGAGAACGCTCAAGCCGATCCCTACCACGAGGATGCCGATGGCCACGGGCAAAACCGGAACCTGGAACTCGGCGGGCACGTGGGTCTCCCACAACCTCCGTACCACGTCGACTAGTTCGCTGAGCTGGTTGGCGTTCATCGTTAAATCAATCCTCTGCCCGTGTCGGCGGAGTCAATAGGCACCTACCGGCGTCCGCATCACCGTGCGATGAGGTATTCGCAGCCGCAGGCCGGTTATTCGTGCCCCTTCCCCCCATTATACCACGACAGTCATCCCGCGGCTGTGAAACGGTCGGGATAAACCGAGATGTCAATCTCACGGAAACCGGCGTCGGCGCGACCGAACCGCTCGAAATTGTGCCGCAGGATAGCGATCTTCCGCCGGATCGTGTTCTCCTCGACTTCCTCACCCGGGGCAGAGCCCCACTTGATGAGACATCCCGCCCGATCGGTGGCCAGTACGAGGTGCGCGTCGCGATTCGCCCGCCGCCCGCCGTAGTTGTGCACACCAATGCCCGTAATCTGGCGCGCGAAAGGCTCGGACGCGATCAGCCGGGCGAGCGCAATCCCGGCCTCCAGATCGGCGCCCTGCCATACACCACCCGGCGGTGGGGGATTGCTATCCACGCCCTGGATCAGCGGGAGCGACTCTTGGTATCCGTAGACCCCAGGGAGGCGAACCTGCTCATTGTCAACCAGGTAGAACGCCATATCAATCTGCACCAGGGCGGCTGGGAGACGATAGGCGCAACGGACCGTGATGCGCAGGTCGTTGGCCCGGCGAACGCTTATGACGCGCCTGACCCAGGGGTCGGATTCCAGCGCCCGTCCGATCTTGGCGCATAGCTCCGGAGCGAATCCGCTTATCGCCTCGAACGGCGCCAGCTTGCCGGCGATCGTCTCACGTAAGCCCTCGGGGGTGTCCACCAGCTCGATGACGGGAGGTTGACCGAAGCGCGGCGCGGCGTGGACGCGGGATTCCAAACGGGCCAGCCCCATCCCGGCGCCGATGACCATCGCAACGGCGACCCCCCCTTGCGCCATGCCAAAGACCGTGCCGAGCTTCTCGTGACGATCCTTGCCGGACCACCAGCGAGAGGCTCTCCCGCGAGACCGTCTGACTTTTCGCTTACGACGTGCCATCAAAACGCGCCCCGCATGGGGATTGCAGCTGGTAGGACAGCGCCGTCATGCTGAACTTCTTCCCGGCGCTTCTCCATCGCTACGTTTTCCTTCGCATCGCCAGCATGACAATCTTCTGGCACAGTTCGTCGAACGAGATTCCGATTCGTGCGGCGGCCTTTGGCAACAGCGAGTGGCTGGTGAATCCGGGGATCGTGTTGATCTCCAACACGAAGGGCTCGTGCGTGCGACGGTCGACCATCCAATCGACACGGCAGAAGTCACGGCAGCCCAGCACCTCCTGCGCCCGCACGCTCAACTGATGCGTATGTTCGAGCACCTCGGCGGGCAGGTCGATGTCGAACAGGTACTCGGTGTCGTCGTCGATGTACTTGGCCTGGTAGTCGTAGAAGTCGCGCTTGGGGCGGATCTCGAGCGGGGGCAGTGGGCGCCCGTCGAGAATGCCAACGGTCAGTTCGGGCCCCTCGATGTACTGCTCGATCAGGGCGTCCCCATGTTTGTCCACAACGCGCCGCAGCACGTCAGCCAGTGCGGTCTGCCGGCGGACAATGTACGTGTCCACACTGCTGCCCGAGCGAACCGGCTTGACCACCACGGGCGCTTGCCAGGCGTTGGCCACCGCCTCGATGCGCCGCTTTCGCACCACGTCGAAGCGCGGCGTGGGAATCTCGTGGGTGATGAACGCCTTCTTGGCCTCCACCTTGTCCATCACCAGTGCCGACGAGCGGGCGTCGCATCCGCAATACCGCTTTCCGGCTCGCTCCAGGATTCGCTGCACTTGCCCGTCCTCGCCGAACGCGCCATGCAGGGCGATGAAAACGCAGTCGGCCGGCACGTCCACGGCGCCAAGATCGTCCGGGGAGATGTCGAGCATGGTGACGCTGTGGCCTAGGCGCACCAGAGCGTCATGCACCGCTTTCCCACTGGCGAGGCTGACCTCGCGTTCGTCGCTAGGGCCGCCGGCCAACACCGTGATCTGCAACGCAGCCGCGGCGGACTTGCTGCGCGTCCCCTTCGCCCCACAGTGTTGCATGTCCGGTGTGACCGCGGCGTTGTCCACTTGGGTCATCGTTCTCCTCCATCGCCCGGCCGGGTGGCTCGCTACCAGATGTCGATTTCCAGCTCCAGGTCGACGCCGAACTTGTTGTGCACCGTGTGGCGGATTCGGTCCACCAGGCGCAGAACATCGTCCGTTTTGGCCCCCTGGCGGGTCACGATGAAGTTCGCGTGGCGGTCCGAAACCGACGCGCCCCCGACGCACTGCCCTTTCATGCCCGCTTGGTCGATGAGGCGTCCGGCGGACTGCCCGGGTGGGTTTTTGAAGATGCAGCCCGCGGAGTTCTGACCGAGCGGTTGCGAGGCCTTCTTGGGCTCCAATATTTCGTTGTATCTCGCCAGCACTCGCCGCGGATCGTCTTCGTGAAGCTGGAGTTCCGCCGCAAGAACGATGCGCTTGCCCACTGCGGATCGGCGGTAACCGAACGCCAACTGCTCGGAAGTGAGCCTCTCGATTCTGCCTTCGGGCGTGAGCAGGCGCGCCGTGGATACGACCTCCCCGATGGCGCCGGACCGGCCGCCGGCGTTCATGCGAATCGCTCCGCCGACCGTGCCGGGGATACCGGCCATGCATTCCAGCCCGGCGAGTCCGCGGCGGGCGCAATCGAGCGTCAACCGCATAAGATCGGCGCCGCCACCGGCGATTACCCGATCGCCGACGAACTCGACGGTGCGAAATACCGGATCGTCGAGACGGATCACCAATCCATCCACGCCATCGTCACTGATGAGCACGTTGGCACCGCCGCCCAAAACACGCGTGTCCATACCGTCATCGTGGGCGCGTCCGACGGCGTCGGCCAGTTGTTCCTCGTCAGCCGGGCGGTACATGTGGCGTGCGTGACCGCCGAGCCTGAACCACGTCAAGGGTGACAGCGGAACGTCGTGCTCGATTCGTCCTTCGAACTCATCGAACCAGTTCATCGGCAATCCTCCAGACGTCTCCAGCCCCCATGGTGACCACCAGGTCGCCGTCAGTCACGTTCTCCTCCACGTGTCGGGTGACGTCGGCGAGTGCTCCGATATAACGTGCATCGCCGCCGTTTTGGTGAATCAGCGAGACCAGGTCCGACGATCGAATACGCGCCCGGTCCTCCGCGCTGTCGCGGACGCAGTAAATGTCGGCAACGATGACGACGTCGGCCTCGACGAACGAACGGGCAAACTCGTGCATCAGCCGCCGTGTGCGCGAAGCCTGGTGTGGCTGAAAAACCACCCAGGTCCGCTTCGGTTTGTAGCGATCGTTGATCGCCCGCAATGTCACGGCGATCTCTGTGGGATGGTGAGCGTAATCGTCTATCACGGTGAACCCGCGACTGCTATCCCGCCGGGTCATCCGCCGGTCGATCCCCTCGAAAGTCGCAATCCCGTCGGCGATCGGCTGAGGGCTGATCCCTTCGTGATGGGCCAGGGCCGCCGCCACAAGAGCGTTGCTGACGTTGTGAACGCCGGCCAGGCGCAGCCGCGTGGACAACAGGCGCCGATCCTCATACATGATATCGAAGGAATAACACCCCAGATCCGCCGCAAGATTGTCGGCTCGCCAGTTCGCACCGCTGCGGAACCCGAAGGTCTCGTGGCGCACGCCGCGGGCCTGGGCCGCTTCGGCTACGCCGCGATCGTTGTGGGGGGTGACCAACACGCCGCTGCTGCGAACGCCGGCACAGAAGTCCGCAAACGCGGCGCGGATGTCATCGAGGCCGGTGTAGCAATCCAAATGGTCCGCCTCGATGTTGAGGATGCCGGCGGAACACGGTTTCAGCGCCAGAAACGAGCGGGCGTACTCGCAGGCCTCCACGATGAAGTGCTCGCCGCGTCCAACACCCGAACTCCCGCCCAACTGGCTCGAACTCGCCCCCACGACAAACGAGGGGTCGGCGCCGGCCGAGCGGAAGATGTGCGCCAGCAGCGCGGTGGTGGTGCTCTTGCCATGCGTTCCGGCAACCGCGATGCCCCGGTGGCGATCCATGATTTCGCCGAGCAACTCGGCATAGGTGATGACGGGCAAGCAGCGCCGGCGGGCAACCACCAACTCGGGATTGCTCTCGGGGACAGCAGCGCTGACCACGACGCGATCCGCATCGGGCGGGACCTGGCCGGCGCGGTGCCCAACGTGCACGGTAGCCCCCTGGGCCACCAGCGTGCCCAGGCCGTCGAAACGATTCATGTCAGAACCACTGACCACCGCTCCGCAGCGCAGCAACAAAGCCGCCGCGGCGGACATGCCGCATCCGCCGATGCCGATCATGTGCACGCGCGCACCCGACAGGGCGTCGCCCCGCCCGGCACGCGCACCACCTCTGGCCGCCGAATCACACACCGTCCAACCTCCGGAAAAGCGCCGACCGATCTTCGCGCCAGCGCTTCCTGAAGTCGATGATCACTCGTTTGGTGGGGAGAAGATTCGGGGGACCGCTACCCCAGTCTCGCTCGCCCGTATGATATCGGCCACAGGAACGGTTTCCCTTCATCCAATCAAACGTCCTTTTCCGCTCCCTTACGGTCGCGGCTCGGTGTCAACGGTGTCGCGGCTCGGTATCAACTGCGTTGCGGTTCGCCGCGAATCGCGACGAGGTCCTGAATCCGGGCGGCGATCTTATTGGCTGCATCGGCCGTACCGATGCGGTTGGCTGCCGACGCCATACGCGCCAGCATCTGCCCGTTCTGTATCAGCGTCGGTAGCACCTCGCGCAGATCGACGGCGGTACGTTCCGGGTCGATTTGATCGCGGACGATGCGGGCCGCCCCGATCTTGACCAGCACGCGGGCGTTGGCGTGCTGATGCATGTCGCGATGGTACGGATAAGGTAGCAGCACCGACGGTTTGCCCATGGCGGTGATCTCGGCGAGCGTCGACGCACCAGCGCGGGAGACGATCAGGTCAGCGGCGGCCATCGCGTCGGCCATCCGTTCGGTGAACGACAGCACCTTCGCCGGAATGGTGCGGGCTCCATACGCGGCCCGAATTCGCTCGAAGTCGCGCGGACCGGTCAGGTGCAAAACCTGCCAGCCGGGCAATTCCGCCAGGTCGTCGAGGATCGCGATCATCGCACTGTTGATCGAGGCGGCCCCCTGAGACGCCCCGGTCACAAGCAGCGTGCGCCGGCTGGGATCGAGCCCGAAGTGGTCGATCCCGGCCACACGGCTCGCGGAACGGAACTGCGACCGAATCGGACAGCCGCTCACTTCGCAATGCGTGTGTCCGGCGAAGGCCTCGCGGGTTTCGGCCCACTGGATGAACACGCACGTCGCGTGCCGGGCGAGGAAGCGATTGGCGCGCCCGGGAATCGCGTCCGGGTTCATCAGAACCGTCGGGATGCCGAAGGCACTGGCTTCGTAGATCGGGGGCCCGCTGGCAAATCCACCGGTGCCGATGACGACCGCGGGACGTTGTGCGGCGAAGTACGCCCGGCACAGGCGCCGGGAACGCGACCAGTTCATGTAGAACGTGGGCCAGGTCCACGGTTTCATCACCAGCGGCTGCACGCTCTGCGGGATCAGTTCAGCGTCGGGAACGTTGATCGTCGCGCGATCGAATGGGCGGGAGGTTCCGAAGAACGTGAACCGGGTGCCCGGCAGGGCTTCGCGAATCGACTCGGCAACAGCCAACGCCGGAAACAGGTGCCCCCCGGTGCCCCCGCCGGCAAACACGATGGTGGTCTTTCCGTGACCCGGTATTTCCGAGGGCACGTGCGGTTCCATGTTCTCGCCTAGGGTAACGATCATCAGGTCACACCGCCGCGGAGGAAGCCGTCGCGAGGGGTCTTGATCGCGCTGTACGAGCCGCGGGTTTGGGCCTTGGCGGACTCGCACCACCCGGGCCCCGCGCCGCGGGCCACGCCCGCCAACATGCCAACCATCGCCCCGAGGAAAACGACGCCCGACCCTCCCGCCGACACAAAAGGCAAGGCAATGCCCTTGGTCGGGGCCATCACCGTCACAACCGCGATGTTCATCACCGCTTGCAGGCAGATCAGCAATGTCACCCCGAACGCCAGCAGTCGCGGCTGGGCCCCGTCCGCGCGGCGCATGGTTCTGAGCCCCAACAACAGCAGGGCGACAAACAGCAGAATCACGACCAACCCGCCCAACAGGCCCGCCTCCTCGCAGAGCACCGAGAAGATGAAGTCCGTCCGGCTGGCCGGCAGATACCCGTACTTCTGAACGCCGGCGCCCAACCCCAGCCCGAACCACCCGCCCGAAGCGATCGTCGCCAACGACTGGATCGGGTGATAGCCCGCCCCTTGTGGATCGGCCCATATGTGGAAGAAGCTGGTCAGGCGCTCCAAGCGGTAGGACTCGGAATAGACCAGATAAGCTGCGCCGGCGAAACCGGGCAGGGCCGCCGGCAACAGGTGAACGATTCGGCACCCGGCCGCAAGCAGCATCACCCCGCCAACCGTCCCGAGCAGCGCGGCTGTCCCGAAGTCCTCGACGCCGACCAGGGCGGACAGCATCGCGATGACCGCCAACGCGGGCAACAGCGCCCCGCGTACGGATCGGATCCGCTCGCTTCGATCGGCAAGGAATGCCGACAAGAACACGACCAACGCCACCTTGGCGAGTTCGGACGGTTGAAACGTAAGCCCGTACTGCTGTGGGCCGATCGTCAGCCAGCGGCGGGCGCCGTGGCGCTCCAGCCCGATACTGGGCAACAGCGTCGCGGTCAGGCATATCCCGGCCAACAGCACGAGCAACACCGCCGGTTGCCACCGGGACGCCGGTCGCCACGCAAACAGCCGACACCCGACGCGCGCGAAAACCAGCAGGGCGGCAAAACCGAGGGCCGCAAACACCAGTTGCCGCCCGAATGCGGAATTCCACAGCGACCCCGAGAGAAGGGGAACGTCCAGACTGGCAGCGGCCGATGCGACCGTCACAACGCCGATCATCATCAACGCGGCGGTCACGCCGGTGATCGCGAGTGACGTCGACCTGGCACTTCCCCGGTCCGCGAGCATGAACGTGCTCCACAACGGGACGGCAGCCCGACACGCGATGACACCAGTAGCAGCCTGCGTCTCGCACGCCGAACCACCGGCGAGGACACCAGCCGCAGAAAACACGGCGAGAACCTTCGGCCAACAAGGGGGTTAGCGCAGCTTGACCGTCGCCAGCGCAAACACCGCAAACATGGCCGCCGCCAACCAGAAGCGCGTAACCGTTTGTGTCTCGCTCCACCCGCTCAGGTGATAGTGATGGTGGAGCGGGGCACAGCGAAAGATGCGCTTTCCGCCGGTGGACTTGAAGTACCACACCTGCAGGATGACCGAGAGCGCCTCGATCACGAAGATCCCACCGACGATGAACAGCATCAATTCCTGACGGATGACGACGGCCACGTACCCGATCGCGCCACCAAGAGGCAACGAGCCGGTGTCACCCATGAACACACGCGCCGGGTGGCAATTGTACCACAGGAACCCCGCACACGCACCCAAAATCGACCCACAAATTATCGCCAATTCGCCGCTATGCGGCACGTGCGGTATCAACAGTTTGCGCGCCACCGTCTCATCGCCGGAGATGTAGCACAGAATCATGAACACGAGACTGCAAATCGCAACGCAACCCGATGCCAACCCGTCCATGCCGTCGGTGAGGTTCACGGCGTTGCTGGTCCCCGTGACCACCAGGACGGCGACAAACATGAACAAGAGCGGCCCCAACAGCAGCCCCTTCTTGTAGAACGGTACGGTGAGTACGCGATAGGCTTCGATTTGCTGGCCGTCGGCGGCATCGCCCACCCAGGCGAAGTTGAAACGCCCGGCGCTATACACGAAATACCCCACAATCACCGCCAAGCCGACCTGAAACAGCAGCTTCTCATAGCTCTTGAGCCCATCACGCGTGCCGCTCCGACTGGCCCGAGTCAGCTTGAACCAGTCGTCCACACCCCCCAGGACCCCGAGCCACACGACACAAAGAACACCCATCTGTACGTAGAAGACGCGAATATCGGAGAACAGCACGGTTCCCAAAACGATGGCGGCGATGATCAATACCCCGCCCATTGTGGGGACCCGCTCTTTGTCGCGCATCAGCTCGTTGAGGGATTCGTGATCGAACTCGGGGTGGGCGCCCAGCTTGAACCTCACGAGCTGCCGAATGACCTTCGGCCCCGCGATCAGAACGAAAAGAAAGCAGAACAGCGCCGCCAGTGTGCCCCGAAAGAGCGGGTTCTCGTAGGCATAGTGCCGCCCGTCGGCCAACATCCTGAAAAAGTAGTACAGCACCGAAGGTGTGCTCCAAGATTGTCCGTGGTTTCGGGATGTCGTATCACCCATCGTGGGTGACCGGAGACCTCGGTGCGCCGCCCACAAGAGGCGATGCTACTCGCGCGCCGATGAGACTGCGGAGAACCGTTCGATGATCTCCTGCGTCAGTCGTTCAAGGCCCATCGCCCGCGAGCCCTTGATCAGAACCGTGTCCCCTTCGGCGAGCATCGGCGGCACTTCGGCACATGCCTGTTCCGTGGAGGCGCATGTATGCACCGTGACGCCCGGATCAAGAGACCGCACGCCGTCCACAACCGGGGCCGCCCCACGCCCCACCGACACCACCAAATCGACCCCAGACCGCGCCGCCAGGGCCCCGATGCGCTCGTGTAAGACACCGGTTTCGCCGCCCAACTCCTTCATTTCGCCCGCCACCAACACTCGCCGGCCTTCCTGGACCGCACACAACACACCGATGCCCGCAGCCATGCTGGTTGGGTTCGCGTTGTAACAGTCCTCGATCACGGTTACCCCGTTGAGCCGGCGCACGTGCAGGCGCATCTCCGGAAGCTCGACCGTGGCCAACGCCTCCACGATCCGCTCCGGCTCCAACTCCATCCGCCGCGCAACCGCGAACACCGCCGCGGCGTTCCGTGCGTTGTGCTCCCCGGGGACGGGAAGGCGAACCGGATACCGGCCGTTGATCGTGAAGTCCACCCCATCGAATCGACATTTCAAATCGGTCACACGAACGTCCGCGCGCGGATCGGTTCCATAGCTGATTGCTCGCGAGCTTCCCGGGCACAGATCAGCTCCAATCGCCGCTCGCTCCCCACTCGCCGCCAGGTGCCGATTCTCCGAGCCCCAAGCGCAAGCGCGGGGTTGGTCAACCGGTCGCTTGCGCTCCCGGCTCGGTAAACCGGTGCCCAATCGCGCATGCCCCTCCAAATCGTCCAGGTTCACCACCGCGAGCCCGCCGGGCGCGAGGTGGTCCAGAAGGGAGAGCTTCTCGCGGGCCACGGCCTCGATACTGCCAAAGCCCTCCAGATGAGCGTGTCCGATGGACGTCACGACCCCGACGTCCGGCGAGGCCATTGCGGCCAAAGGGGCCACCTCTCCCGGTGCGCTGGAGCCGATCTCCACCACCAAATAGCGATCCGCCGACCCTGCCGACAGCAGTGTCAGCGGCACGCCGACGTCATTGTTGAAACTCTTGTCCGCCGCCCGACCGGGCAGGCAGGCGCTCAGAACGTGATGGATCATGCCCTTGGTGGTGGTTTTGCCGTTGCTTCCGGTCACCGCGATGACCTTGGCGGAGAGTTCGCGGCGGTGGTGGGCCGCCAACCGACCGAGGGCAAGGCGGGTGTCGTCCACTAGGATGAGCGGCGCCGTCCGCACGTCGGCCAAACCCAGACGCTTCTGAGCCGACTTTGCCACCAGGGCCGCGCAGGCGCCTTTCGCGAACGCCTCGGCGACAAAAGCATGCCCATCAAAGTTCTCACCCGACAACGCCACAAACAGATCACCCGGCTTGAGCGAGCGAGTGTCGGTGGACAGGCCTGTGACGCCGAACGGTTCACACGGAACCGGCATCCGGCCGCCTACCGCGCGAACGGTCTCATCCAGGCTCAATGCAATCATACCGGGCTTACCCTTCTCAGGCGGGGGCTGTTGGGGTCCACCAGGCGCAGGGCGGCGACGGCCTGCTCGGTATCGTCAAAATGGATTCGCTCGTGCCCGAGAATCTGGTAATCCTCATGCCCCTTCCCGGCAATCAGAACGGTATCGCCCGCCTCCGCCATGGCGATAGCGTCACGAATCGCACGCTTGCGATCCGGTTCCACGTAGGTCTCACAATCCGGATGCCCCTCGAGGCCCGGCAGGATATCGTCGATGATGGCGGTTGGGTTCTCCGTACGCGGGTTGTCGCTGGTCACGACGGCGACGTCCGCCAGTCGCCCCACCACGGCGCCCATGCGCGGGCGCTTGGTGCGGTCGCGGTCACCGCCGCAGCCGAAGACACAGATCAACCTCCCGATGGTGAGTGGCTTGAGCGTCGATAGTGCGTTGTCCAGCGCGTCGTCGGTGTGTGCGTAGTCAACAAGGACGGAGATTGGCGAGCCTTCCGGCTCCACTCGCTGCAGACGCCCGGGCACGACACCCACGCGCTCGATACCGCTTGCGATGTCCTCCGCGGGGACACCCAGCTTGTGGGCCGCCGCGACGGCTGCCAACAGATTGGAGGCGTTGTGCCGGCCGATCAGTCCGCTGCGCATGAGCGTCGACGATCCGCCGAAGCGCATCTCCAGCTCGCTCCCGCTGAGCGACATGGCGTGGATTTCGGCGGTTACGTCCAGGTGCGGGTTGGATATCCCGTAGCGCACGACCGAGCCGCCGAAGTCGGCAACGATCAGGTCCGCGGCGGGGTCATCGTCGTTGATAATCGCCGCAGCCCCCGCGTCCAGTCGATCGAACAGTCGTTTCTTGGCCCGCAGGTACGCTTCGCGTGTTCGGTGGTAGTCGAAGTGGTCGCCGGTCAGGTTCGTGAAGATCGCCAGGTCAAAGGTAAGCCCGTCGCATCGCTGTTGGTCCAGCGCGTGGCTGGAGACCTCCATCACCACGTACGACGCCCCGGCGTCCATGGCCCGCGACAAGTAGGCGCACAAATCGATCGGCGGCGGCGTAGTCAACGGCGCCGGTACGGAACTCGCCAGTAGATCGTACCCCAGCGTACCCACCGCAGCCGTACGGTGCCCGGCTGCCTGGAGGATCGATTGCAAGATCCGACAGATGGTGCTCTTGCCGTTGGTTCCGGTGACGCCGACCAGGCGCAGCCGATGTCCCTGCCGGCAACGATTCACCCCATAGAACGCCGCCGCCAACCGTGCGACGGCTTGCCGGGCGTTGGGCACCTGCACCGCAACGACCGAATCCGGCAGTGCCACGGGCTTCTCGGCAAGCACGACCGCCGCCCCGCGCACGACCGCGGCGTCCACGAAGTCATGCCCGTCGTGCTGGGTCCCGTCAATGGCGACGAAGCAACACCCCGGCGACACGCGCCGCGAGTCGTCAGTCAGACCCTTGATGGGCAAGTCCGGCAACGCTTCGGAACGAATAGCGGGCAAGCCCGCCTCTTGGAACAGCCCGCGCAGCGTCCAGTCCGTTGGATGCATTTACGTTGTCTCCCACTCGCCAACGCGACCAACCTATTCTAGCACTTTCACAGCCGAAGTCGATTCGCGATGCGGCTGAGCTCTGTCTGACAACTTCCGTAGCGGCCGGCGTCCCCGCCGGCCGTCGGCCTGCGAGACGCAGGCCGCTACAAAAACCGGGTTGTCAGACAAAGCCTAGTGGGCACGCCTGCGCCGATACGCTTCAACGGTCTTGCGCAGGCCGTCGTCCAGGGAGGTGTACGCCTCGAAGCTGAACAGCTCCTTGGCACGAGAGGTGTCCAGGCAACGGCGGGGCTGCCCGTCGGGTTGGCTGGTGTCCCAGCAGATTGTGCCGGAGAACCCGGTGAGGGCGGCGATCTTCTCGGCCAGGTCCTTGATGGTGATCTCGAAGCCGGCGCCGACGTTTACGGGCTCCGGACCGTCGTAGCGTTCGGTGGCCAGCAGGATGGCTTCGGCGGCATCCTCGACGTAGAGGAACTCACGCGAGACCTCGCCGGTTCCCCAGCAGGTGATGGAACGGCTGTCGGCGTCAAGGGCGTCGAGGCACTTCTTGATGAGCGCCGGGATCACGTGGCTGGTCTGCGGATCGAAGTTATCACCAGGGCCGTAGAGGTTCACCGGCAGCAGGAAGATCGAATTGAACCCGTACTCCTGGCGGTAGGCCTGCGACTGGACGAGCATCATCTTTTTGGCCAGACCGTAGGGCGCGTTGGTCTCCTCGGGGTAGCCGCTCCAGAGGTCGTCCTCCTTGAACGGGACGGGGGTGAACTTGGGATATGCACAGATCGTCCCGACGGCGACGAACTTGTCGATGCCTCGCAGGCGGCCCTCTTCGATCAGTTGGGTGCCCATGACGAGGTTCTTGTAGAAGAACTCTCCAGGATGCAGGCGGTTGGCGCCGATTCCACCGACGACCGCAGCGAGGTGGATGACCACGTCCGGGCGCATATCGGCGTACATCCGCCGGATATGCGCCAGGTGGGTGAGGTCGTAATCCTCTGAGCGGGGGACCCCGACGTCGGTTGCGCCGCGCGCCTGGAGCTTTTCCACGACGCAGCGGCCCAGAAACCCGGCTCCGCCGGTCACCACGATGCGCTTGCTGTTCCAGACGCTGCGAATAACTCACCCTCCCGGACTTCGTCGCCGTGCTCGTTGAGGATGGCCTCCCGCCGGGCCAGCTTCATGTCCGCGTCGACCATCATCCGGGCCAGTTCGCGGAAGCCGACCCTGGGTTCCCAGCCGAGCACCTCGCGGGCCTTGGACGCATCGCCGCAAAGCGCGTCCACCTCGGTGGGGCGCAAGTAGCGCGGGTCGATCTCGACGTACTCTCGCCAATCCAGGTCGAGACAACCGAACGCTTCGTCCAGGAATTCGCGTACTGAATGCGTTTGGCCGGTGGCGATGACGTAGTCGTCCGGGCGATCCTGCTGCAGCATGCGCCACATGGACTCGACGTAGTCGCCGGCGAAGCCCCAGTCGCGCTTGGCGCCCAGGGTGCCCAGGTAGAGCTTGTCCTGCAACCGGAGTTTGATGCGCGTGGCGGCCCGCGTGATCTTGCGGGTGACGAACGTCTCACCGCGACGCGGCGATTCGTGATTGAACAGGATGCCGTTGCAGGCGAACAGGTCGTAAGCCTCCCGGTAGTTCACCGTCTGCCAGAATGCGTAGGCCTTTCCGCAAGCGTAGGGGCTTCGCGGATAGAACGGCGTCTTCTCGGTCTGCGGCGTCTCGACGACCTTGCCGTACATCTCGCTGCTGGAGGCCTGATAGAACCTCGGCGGGCGAGGCATCTTGCGGATCGCTTCCAGAATCCGCAGCGTCCCCAGCGCCACGGTGTCCACGGTGTAGATCGGCTGATCGAAGCTGACGCGCACATGGCTTTGGGCCGCCAGGTTATACACCTCGTCCGGGTTGATCTCGTCCAACACCGAACTGATATTGGTACCGTCGGAAAGATCGCCGTACACCAGCTTCAAGGCCGGCGTGCCGAAGTGTGGGTCCTGATACAGGTGATCGATTCGCCCGGTGGTGAACGATGATGAGCGGCGGATCAGGCCGTAGACCTCGTACCCCTTGGCCAGCAGGAACTCGGCCAGGTAAGAGCCGTCCTGACCGGTGATGCCGGTGATCAAAGCCCTGCGCATGAACGTTTCCTCTCATTGCAACATTGCACGGCCCGCCAAAGCCGGTGCCCGCCTCGACAACCCACTGGGGGTGGGCGGAGTATCGTTTTATCGGTCATTGCCAGTCCATGAATGCACGCAAAACCTGTGTTTCGAGCACCTCAAGCCAGTATCAGTCCGCTTGTGTTGGCGGGTGGCAGTTGGCAGCGTGTTCGGGCTGAGCCGATTGCGGAGGTGTGGGCAGTTGCTTGCACGACCGAGGCGGGCGTTGTATAAGCTTGTCGCCCCTCTTCGTTGCGAGGGCACGAGTGCTATCCGTGAGTATGCCAAGCGCATGAAGAACCGTCGCCGGCGCTGATCTCAGAAACTTGCCCCCCAGGCACCGCCGGGGGGTTGACCAGCCAATCTCACCGACCGTATAAAGATAGGGTATGTCCGAGGTGGGGTTTGGACTCCGCGTGCCGTTGCGGGGGACGCGGCGGCGGGACACCCCGGTGATCATCGGCAAGGAATGGTGTGTTATGACGCATTGTTGGCGGCAAGTTCTGTCGCGGCAGCAGCCATCTTGTGGGTGCGCGCGCGCAATTCTGCTGATTGCGGCACTGGCCCTGGTGGGCGGATGCGGGGCTCTGAGTCCGGCATTTGTTGATTTCGCTCTCCCGGCGGAGTACGCGTCGACAGAGACCGCACGGGGGCACATCCCGATTTACTTCCTCAGCAATGCGCAGTTCGACACAGAATTGCTGCAATACTTTGCAGCGATCGGGTTGGATGTATCGGATCCGAATCTGAGGCCCAGGATTCGGGTGATCGCCGAGGTCCGTTTCAGTGACGGAAGTTCGCGAAACCTGGAGTTCCTTGACGGATCCGATATCAACGAGATGGTGGCCTTTGGGGAGAACGAGGGGGCCTTCGTGTCCTCGGATCTGACCAGTGCTCCATTGACCAACCAGGTGGTGCAATGTGACGTGACTGCGATTGTGGTTCGTCCGGAGGACATCGAAGTCTATGTGCCCATCTCGATTACGGAGTACACCTGGGAGGAAGTCGAAAATGTGGGCATGGTCCGCAGGTACCTACGCACTTACCCGCCCCGCTTCTGGCCCCTGCGGGTCGATGACGTGGACGAGAACCTCAATGTCGTGACGACCCGAAATCTCGGGATTCGCGATGCGCCCGGGCCCCTGCTGAATGTGACTTGCGGGTCGGTGATAATGTTCGCTTTGGAGGGCGCGCTGCGCGTCCCCTTCGTGGGCGGAATACCTTCGTGGGACGACGATGACACGTTGCAGATTGCAGTGTTCCCGGGACGGTACCGGGTAATCACGGCGGTTCGGTGACCGCCCACTCTTGGCTTGCGCTCGGCAATGGCGCGGGAGGTTACAGCATGAGTATTCGCAGGTGGTTTCCCGTCCCCGGTGTTATGGTCGTCGCATTGCTGATCGCGGGATGCGGAGAGGACACGAGTCTCCTGGACCCCACACTGTTTCTGAGCCCGTCGTTCGTCAACTACGCCGTCGGCGGCGTGGTTCCCCTGGCCCCGGGCGAGAGTTCCGGTTTCATTTTGGTTCGTGCGGTAAACAGAACCACCAACGCGATCGAGTTCGTCGTCACGGTGGAGCGCGAGGTCTTCGCCATCCAGACGTTCGAGCCCGACGCCGACGACACCGGACCGACTACGGAGTTGTACACCTATCACCTCCAGACCTTTCCGGGAGGGTTGACCAATGAGGTCGGGATCCTGATAGACTGTCCTGTAATTCGTGTCGGTTTGGGCGAGGACCTGAATTCCCCGGCCGACGGGCAAGGATTGATTGTCGGTACCGGTGATGAGGGCTTGGTCGTGGGATCCGGCGTTCCAGGCAACGTCAATCCGCTCGACAGCCGCGCCGGGAACTTCTCGTGCGGCGATACGCTGGTTTTCGATGCCATAGAAGTGCTTGGGGTCGTCGGAAACGTCAAGGTGAACACCTTCGTGCTCTCCGCGGAAGGGCAGCCCGCAACGTTCAGCGGGCCTGACACGTTCAACTCGGCCAGAAGCCTCGTGGACCAGTACACCGCCGAGGAGTAACACTCGATCGCGGCACAGGCGCGGTGCTGTGAGAGACCCGGCAGGTCGGAGGAACCATGCTCATGAAGACCGCAAGGACCAAGCGGATCGGGCGTTACTGGTTGGCGGCGGCGACCGCGTTTGCCGGCGGAACGGTTCTGGGAACCTGCGAGCTGCGCATGCGCGACGCGTTCATGACGACGGCGCAAGGCACGGTACTCACGGCTGTCACAAACTTGCCCACTTTGCTCGGATTGGACACTGAGTGGGCTTTTCTCACAGCAGACACGACCACCGACGAGAGCGAGACAGACGGCAACGGGGACGAAGCAAGCCCCGCCGAATAGTCCCGTGCCGCGCCACACGTGTTCCTACGGACTGTCCGAGCCGCGACCGTGAGGGAGCGGAAACGCAGGGAATTGCGCCTGGGGGTAACTGCTCCCTCACGGTCGCGGCTCGGTTCTGGAAGCGTCCTGGGCAACCCACGGTTTCACGAGGGACGGCGATCAACTTGCGACCGCTTCGAATCGCCAGTGGCGGGCGTGGGCGGGTGGAATGTTGGACAGGACCGTCTCGCGACTGAATTGGTGGCGCTTGATGTTGTAGTCCAGCAAGGCCGACACGCGGCGGATGCGCCGGCGGCTCTTGCCCATCGCCAGCGAACGGTTCAACCTTCGAAGCCCGACGTACTCGAAGTAGCTGAACACGCCCCCCGGACGGAGATTCCGTCGCACCGAGGACAGGATCGCTTTGACCAGGCGCGGTTCAAACGCCGTGAGCGGCAAGCCGGAAACGATGAAATCATAGCCCTCAACGTCTACAATCGCCTCGGCCGGACAGCACAACACGCGGATGCGCCCGCGACGTCGTGCCCGCTGCAATCGTGGCGCGGCGAGCACTTTTGACTCGATGCGATTCGCGAAATCCCTGTTGATCTCGCAGATGTCGAGATGATCGTCCGGTCGCATCCGATCGGTGATGCACTCGGTGATGCTTCCGGTTCCGGCTCCGATCTCGAGCACGCGGGCGGCAGCGTCGCGCCCGGCGAACGGGCGCAGCAGCGCGGCGCCCAGACGGCTCGAACTGGGCAAGACCGCCCCGACAACGGATGGCTCATTGAGGTACGATCGGAAGAAGTGAAGACTGCCACGCAGAGACATCAGTACATCCCGCGCCAATGGGTGCTCGGCCAATACCGAGGCATGCTAACGCCGACGGCGGTGGTCTGCAACGTCCGCCATGTCGGTCAAGGACGACGGATGCATGACAGTCTAGGCGGCCTCTTGAGCGTGCTATCGCTGTATGATTGTCTCCGCGCGCGGATGGTCCTCCTCACCCTGAAGGGGCGCACTATGACAGCCGAGGCAACGCAAGCCCTGAAAAGGCGAAATAACGCTATGCCGCCCTTTCAGGGCTCGTGCCCGCCTGCGGGTCTGTATTTGTCTCGGTCACGAGAACCCAGGGCGATGCCCTGGGCTGATCTATGGCGCCCCGTTGGGGCTTTTCGAGGCGTTGGCAGCACAGACGCGCGGCGGACCGCATTAGCCCGCCGATTCTGTCACGGACCCCGGACGACCCGATTGCAGACGATAATAGAGCGCCTCGATGCGATCCACCATTCGACGATGGTCAAACTCCTCCAGGCATCTGCGGCGCCCCTCCGTACCCAGACGTCGCCGTCGCTTCGGCGAAGAGGCCAGGCGAATGATCCCGTGCGCCAAGCCCGCTGTGTCGCCGAAGGAGACCAACTCGCCAGTCCGGTCCTGCTGGACCACCTCCGGAGTCCCGTCGTTGTCGTAACCGACCACCGGAACGTTCGTGAGCAGCGCCTGAACGACCGCCCGCGGAAGCCCTTCCCAGCGCGACGCATGCGCGAGGATGTCGAAACCGTTCATCAGCCGGGCCACATCCTCCGGCAAAACCAATCCCGTCAGGTGCAAACGGTGGCGCAGCCCAAGCCGCTCGACTTGGCGCACGTATTCCTCGCGGTTGGCTCCGTCGCCCACCCACACGAAATGCGCTTCGGGGCACTGCCGGGCCACCTCCGGCATGGCCTGGAGCAAATCCTCATATCCCTTGTTGGAAAACAGCCTGGCGACCGTGCCGACGACAAGGTGCTCATCGGCAACCTCCCACCCAGAGCGCACCTGGGCGCGAACCCGCGGGTCGGGAAGAAAACACGCCGTTTCGATGCCCGAGCGAATGGTGGTGAACTTCTCCGGCGGCGCAATCCGTGCCTGCAACGACTGCTCGATCATCGCATCGGCAACGGTGATGAGCGCGTGGGTACCCGCTGCGGCGCGGCGTTCGAGCACACGGTAGAACCAGCGAAGAGGGGCGGGCTGCGTGCGATTGAAGCTCATGCCGTGGATCGTGTGCACGATCAGCGGCACTCGTTCGCGGGCGGCGGCGTAGCGCCCCAGGATGCCGGCCTTGCTGCTGTGCGTGTGCACGACGTCGAACCCTGCGGCGCACAGCAGCCGGCGAAGCTCGGCCACGCAGCGCGCTTCGGCAACCGGTCGCACGTTTCGCCGCAGTGAATCGACGGTCACGAGTCGGTATTCACCGCGCCGCGCCCGCTCCCACAGCGAACCCTCCGGTCCGGTCTCCGGCCCGACGACGAGCGTGACTTCGTGCCCGCGGGCAGCCAATCCCTCGCAGGTCAACAGGGTGTTCTCCTGCGCCCCGCCGACGATCAGACGTGTGATGATATGACAGATCTTCATGCGCTGCGTCGCTCACCGATCGGCCGCCGCGGGCGCCTCCCCGGGTTTCGGCGGATCATCATCGCAGTCCGGTGTGAGAACATCAGGCGGATAGCGAACCCATTGCAGGCACAAACCGTGGGCCGGCGCCGTGGGGCCCGCCTCCTTTCGCTCGCGGCTCTCGATGATGTCCTTGACCCGCCGCGGTTCCCAGCGACCGCGCCCGACTTCGATGAGCGTGCCGACCATGTTGCGAACCTGGTTGTACAAAAAGCCCTTGCCCTCTACGTCAATGGCGATCTCGTCGTAGTGCCGCCTGATATCACAGCGCAGCACCGTGCGTACCATGGTTTCGCGCACGCATCCCGCCGATGCCAAGGCGCTGAAATCCAGTTCACCGATGAAAAAGCGGGCGCCCTCACGCATCCGAGCTGCGTCCAGCTCGTGCCAGAAATGGTAGCAATAGCGCTGGGTCCGGTGCTCGACCGGGCGCTGGGAGCTGTTGTGAATTCGATAGCGGTAGAGCTTGCTTTCGGCACTTCTGTTGGCGTGAAAACGTCGCGAAACCTCGGCTACATCGCGCAGATTGATTTCCACCGGTAGGCGCGAGCCGATGGCGCGCAGGCAATTGTACACCGGAATCGAGCTGCTCGTGAGAAAGTTGGCCACCTGCCCGGCGGCGTGCACGCCGGCATCGGTGCGCCCGCTACCAATGATCTCAATCGGGTGGCGCAGAACGCGGCGGGCGGCCTGTTCCAGGGTGCCCTGCACGGTATCCAGCCCGGGCTGGTTCTGCCAACCGTGGAAGCCGGCCCCGTCATAAGCGATGAGCAACTTGAAGTTGCGATCCATACGCGTGATGGTACGCAACCGGGAACCAACACACAAACCCCCATCGTGCGGCAGGGGGCGCTGGATTGAACCTCCGCGAGGGCAGGCTATAATGCCACGGTTGTCATCTCCCCCGGCGACCGGAGCCCGGGGAAGGAAGTCCAGATCCGTGCCAATGTAGGAGAGTTCTTATGGCCGACTCAAACAGCGATTTCTCCACCATCCTCGGTGCCGATGCCTTGTTCAAAGGCGAACTCAAGTTCGAGAAAGGGGTCCGGTTGCTTGGCAAGTTCGAGGGCCAGATCAACAGCGCAGGCCAGTTGGTCATTGCGGACGGGGCCATGCTGACCGGCGACGTGAAAGCCAACCACATCCGCGTTGACGGCGAGGTCAAAGGGAACCTCGACGCCACCCAAAAGATGGAGTTGACCGCTTCGGCCAAGGTCGAGGGCGATCTGCAGACCGCACGGCTGGAAGTCGCCGAGGGCGCGGTCCTGATCGGACGGTGTATGGTCGGAGTCAACGGTCAGGGCGGGCCGTCGGGGACCCAGAGAGCGCCGTCGCGTGATCACAAGGCAACCTCACCACCACCGACACAGACCGACGCCCCCAAGGTGAAAGGCAATGTGCCCGAGCCCGTCGGTGCCAAGAAGTAGCCCGCGCACAGTTTGCCCCAACGATGCCGGCTCGCACAGAACGCCGCGCCTGCGTCACGGGTTGAACCGGCAGTAGCGATGCCCCAGACCGCAAAAAAGCGCCCCGCCGCCGCCAAGCAAGTCGTCTGCACGCACTGTGCCCGGGTCACGGAAGTCGGGCGCCGTGCCATGTCGGTCGTGTGCCCCAATTGCAGCAAACGCCTCATTCTCGAAGACTACAAGATCACGGGCTACTATGGCGTCCGCGAGTTCGCCACCTGCGGCGACATCGTGGTTGAGCGAATCGGAACCGTGGCCGCTCTCATCAAGGTCGGCAACCTCACCGTCAAGGGGACCGTCCAGGGCAACGCCTTCGCCCGCGGCTGCGTCAGTATACGAAAGACCGGAACCTATCGCGGCGACATCCAGGCTCCGGTCCTGCGCGTCGAAAGTGGGGCCAAACTCAGAGGTTTCGTCCGTATCGGAAAACCACCCGCTGACGACGCGTAGCACGGCGCCATGTCGCACGCGACGAAGCTACCCGTTCTTTTCCTGAGCGTCAGCGAACAGCGCGCGTCCGAGGTCCGTGTACTTCGCGCGCAGCTCGGAAATGGTGGCGTTGGACATCACCATCTCGCCAAGCTCCTTCGCCACTTTCAAGGCCTGTTCTCGATCATGGACCACCTCGTCATTCGGTTCGCGCGTCAGCCTGACGAAGTCCAGCACGTCTATGGAGCAGTCGAACTCGACCCCGATGAAATGCACGCGCCCGCGTACGCACGTGGCGTGCTTCGTTTTGCCCCGCAACACCACGATCTTGTCGTCAAGGGTGACCAGCTTCATCTGACAAACCGTACCCAGGTGGACAAACGCGCCGTGCAGAAACCCCAGCCCGGTATTGCTGATGTTGTGCGGGACTACCTGAAACCGACCGACCGAGCCGCCCGGTTGCAGAAGCACGATTTCCATCGGCGAGGGCATGCGAAACGTGTAACGCGTGCTCTGACGTGCGGTGTCATCGCAGCGCTCAGCTTCCCGCAGCGCAAGGATCTCCAGCGCCTCTTGCACGTCGGTTGGACACGTCTGCAGCGAATCCAGATACGGTTGTCGCTTGGTTACCTGAGTCATGTCCTGCCCGACCGATTGCCCTTCGTCCCCTCGTGATCATCGGTACGGCGAACCGACGAAATAACTCACAGATGGGGAACGCGCGCTTATCAGACCTCCCTTAGCAACCCAACCTGTGCAGGGACGAAGCAGGGGCCGCCGTGAGGACCATACACCCCACAGCGAGAGTCAACTCTCAATGGACCCCAACCCGACGGCCACCGACGATGGTGACGTCGGCACGGGTCTCGGAGATGCGCTCCAGCGGAATCTCGAAGAGGTCTTGGGACAGAATCACAACATCGGCCAGCTTGCCCACCTGAAGGGTTCCCAACTCGTGTTCGCGGTATGAGGCGTAGGCAGCGCCGACGGTGTAGGCGGCAAGGGCTTCTTCGACGGTGATGTTCTGCTCCGGCACGAAAAGCCGACCGTCCATGGCGCGCCCGGTAACGGCCGCCTCGATCCCGAGAAACGGATCGGGACTGACCACCGGCCAATCGCTGCCGAAGGCGAGCCGGGCGCCGGTGTCCAACAGCGACCGGTACGCGTAGGAACTCTTGCAGCGCCGGGCGCCGATGGCTTTCTCCGCGTACCGCCCGTCGTCGGCTTTGTGCAGCGGCTGCATGGAGGCGATCACGCCGAGCTTGCCGAACCGCGCGATGTCGCCGGGCAGAAGATGCTGAGCATGTTCGACGCGATGGCGGCGGCGGTCGCGCGGGCCGTTGGCGTTGACGACCGCCGCATAAGCGTCCAACAGCAAGTGGTTGGCTTGGTCGCCGATGGAATGCACGGCCACCTGCAGGCCCTCGGCGTCGGCCCGAACGATTTGCTCACGGAATGCCTCGACCGGGTCGGCTTGGTCAACCAGCAACCCGCGCGGATACTTCGCGTCGCCGGCGGCGTCGTTGTACGACTCGCGCATGAACGCCGTACGGCTACCCAGCGAGCCGTCCATGAAGCCTTTGAGTCCGGCAACATGAAACCACGCGCCGGTGCGCGGATACTGCGATAGGGTGCCGTAATGCTGTGACCAGTCGTCCACCATCAGGAAGCTGTGCACCCGAAGCCGGAGCGTCCCTTCGGACACCGCCCGAGTGTAAACCGGCAGATCCTCCGGCTCCGACATGTCATGCACGCCGGTGATGCCGTAGCGATGCAGATAGTCCGTGGCCGCACGCAGGGCGTCGTAGCGTCGCTCCGGTGAGGGTTTGGGAATCAGGTCGCTGACCAGATCCATCGCGTCATCTTTCAGGATGCCGGTCGGCGCGCCGGTCACCGGATCGCGCTCGATGACGCCCCCTTGTGGATCGGGCGGTCCTTTCGCATCGATGCCGGCCAGCTTCAACGCCGCGCTGTTGGCCAGCGCCTGGTGACCGTCCATCCGCGGGAGAAACAGCGGATTGTCGCCGGTGACTGGATCGACCCATTCTTTCGTCGGCGATGTCGGGTCGGCCCAACTCTCGACGCTCCAGCGCCCGCCGAGAATCCACTCGCCCGGGCGCGTGACCTTAGCCCGCCTGGCCACCTGGCGCACGAAGTCGGCTTTGTCTTTCACGTCGCGCAGGTTCAAACGCGACAGATGCAGCCCGCCACTGATGAGGTGGATATGTGAATCGGTCAGACCGGGGACCACCAGGCGCTTGCGCGCATCGACGATTGTCGTCTTCTGCCCGGCGACGGCGCGAATCCGCTCGTCCGTACCAACGGCGATGATTCGCCCATCGGCGACAGCCAACGCTTGCGCCCGCGGCGCACCCGGGACGCCGGTCCACAGCCTGCCGTTGACAATGATGATATCAGCCTTAGCAGTACAGCGCAAAGGCTTTCCGTCGCCCCCGTTGGGGGCTTGGGACCCCACTACTTGCCGACCCAGGGCTCGCTCCGCTTCGCCCTGGGCTTTATTCCATCGCCGCTCCGCGGCTGGAACCAGGCGGACCAGACGACTTTGCGCTGTACTGTTAGTCCCGTCTTCGGCCGGAACCGCATCGTCAGAGACGTGGGAACCGATTGCCAACACACCGTTCAGTGCCGCGAGAAACGCGACCGGAACATAAACTGACCGTTTCATCAGAATACACCTCTCCAGCCCCATTGGTGGGCGATGCCCACTGCACACAACGGCCGGCGAGGACGCAGGCCGCTACAGTAGCGCCCGCCTCCTATCACCGGAACCGCTCGCGGACGATGGTGTTCAGTTCATGCGCGAGCTTGTGCTCATCTGCGTTTGCGAGGTGGCCGTCCTTCACCACCGTGCGGCCGTTGACGATCACGCGGTCAGCCCGAGGCGCATGGCAGAGCATCAACGCACCCAACGGGTCCTGGGCGACCGCACCGGCAAAGGCAATATCGTCCGCGCGGAACAAGGCCAAATCGGCGGCCATGCCCGGTTCGATTCTCCCCAGCTTCGCCCGTGAGAACAACGCGGCTCCGCCAACGGTGAGCAACCCGAATGCCTGGGCGGTCGACAGCGCCGCGGGACCGCCGTGCACGCGCTGCAACAATAGCGCCTGCCGGGCCTCGGCCAACACGTTACCGCCGTCGTTACTGCTGCTGCCGTCCACGCCGATGCCGACCGTGATGCCCTTCTCCAGCATCCGCGCGATCCGCGCGATACCGCTGCCCAACCGCATATTCGAGCAGGGACAATGGGCGACGCTCGTTCCGGTCTCCGCCAGTAAATTAATGTCCGCATCATCCAAATGCACGCAATGGGCCAGGTAAACGTCGCGGCCCAGCCAGTCGTGCTCATGCAAAAACGGAATCGGGCGCAGGCCGAACTTTTCGAGGCAATAGCGATCCTCGTCCATTGTCTCGGCGGCGTGGGTGTGCAGCAGCACGCCTTTCTCGCGCGCCAGCGCCAGAGTGTCGCGGAGCAACTGCGGGCTGATGCTGAACGGCGAGCACGGGGCCAGGTCGATGCGCACCATGGCATACGGGTCGGGATCGTGGTAGGCCTCGATCACCCGGGCGCAGTCGTCGAGGATTTCATCTTCAGGCTGCGTGCAATCGTCAGGCGGCAGCCCGCCGTCCGAGGTGCCCACGCTCATGCTCCCGCGGCAAGCGTGAATGCGCATGCCCAGCGCGTCCGCCGCTTCGAGCACCGATTCGATGCGGGCGTCCCCGCCTCGGGGGAAGATGTAGAAATGATCGTTGGTGGTCGTGCAGCCGGAGAGCAGCAACTCGCCGATGCTGACCATTGCGGCGGTCTTGACCGCATCGTGGTCGAGGTGTCGCCATTCCGGGTAGAGCGCCCGCAGCCAATCAAACAACGCGGCATTTTGCACACCGACCAGGCCGCGGGTCAGCGACTGGTACAGATGGTGATGGGCGTTGACGAACCCGGGCGTCACCAGATGACCGCTGGCGTCGATCACCTGAACCTCGGCGGTTGCGCTGGGCTCGGACCGCTCCCTTACGGTCGCGGCTCGGTGGGGCGGCGTGATGGCATCCGTGTCGGTGATCTCACGGATGACGCCGTCCTCGATGACGATGCTTTGGTTTTCGAGCACGGCAAGTTGGTCGTTGCGCATGGTAACGACGGTTCCGCCGGCTAGGATAGTTTTCATGCGTGTCCCTACTTGTTACTTGGCCTTCAGCGGGAATCTCTCTGGATGTTCTATGATTTCTGCGGTCAAATCGACCTCAACCTCCGAAGTGTTCTTGCCAATTCGATTTCCGGTGGATTGTCTTCATATGTCGGCGGCGGCGGGGGTGTTCAGCATCCGCCAGATGTTCTCCGGTGTACAAGGCAATACATTGGGAGCTACGCCGGTGGCGTCATGAATGGCCGCCAGCACCGCGGGCACGGCGCCGATCAGCGGCGGTTCGCCGACGCCGTGGGCGCCGAAAGGCCCACCGGGGTCGTCGTGCTCGATGAAGATCGCTTCGATCGGCGGAACGTCTCGGATGGTCGGCACGATGTAGTCGGTAAACCCGGGGTTCATCAACTCCCCGTCGCGCATGACGACCTCTTCCATCAGCGCCATACCGATGCCCTGGGCAACCCCGCCTGCGATTTGCCCGCGCACCGATTGGGGATTGATGGCTTTGCCCACGTCGTGGCAGCCGATGTGCCGCTCGACGCGGACATCACCGGTCTCGACGTCCACCACCACCTGCGAGACATGGGCGCCGAAGAGGTAGGTGACAAACGCCTCGGGGCTCTGGCCGGTGTCGGGCATCTCCGGCACGGTGCGCGGCTTGAAGAGCGCCTTGGCCTCGAGAGCATAGCCGCGCTCGCGGCCTTGGGTGACGAGATCACAAAGCGACACGCGACTGGCCCGGTTGGCGCTCTCGTAGGCGAAGCCGCAGGCGTCCTTTGGCCCACCGGGAGTGAGCGAGATTTCGTGCGGATGCACCTTCAAGTGTATCCCGGCGATGTCGAGTAGTTGCTCTCTCAGCTCGCTGGCGGCCATCCGCACCGCGTTACCGGTGAAATAGGTCTGGCGCGTGGCTGACGTGGAGCCGGCCTCGTCCGTGCGGGCGGTGTCCGCCGCCACGACACGGATGTGGTCGAGCCGGGCGCTGAGTTCGGTGCCGGCAATTTGGGCCACCACATTGAGTAACCCCTGCCCCACGTCCACACCGCCGGTGTAGACCGTAATGATGCCTTGTTCGTCAATCGCGACCCGGGCGCGGCTACAATCGGAAAACCCGTCGCCGTAGCCAAGCCCGAAGCACATCACACCGACGCCCCAACCGCGCCGCAGATGCGGTGGCAGCGGATCGCTCGGGTAGGGTCGGCGGCGGAACTGGTCCACGGCAGCCTGCAGGCATTCTTTGGCGGTCGGGTCGCCGATGCGCTGCCCGGTGGTCACGGCGTCGCCGCTTTCGATGAGGTTCTTCGCGTACAAATCCAGCGGATCGATGTTCAGCGCCCGGGCCAACCGTTGCATCATGCCGTTGTAGGCGATGGCGATCTGACAGGCACCGAACCCGCGCATGGCGCCGGTGGGGTTGTTGTTGGTGTGCACGCCGTGGACATCGACGCTCACGTTGGGCACTCGCAAGGGGCCGGTGGCGTGGCTGGCGGCCTTGCGCATCACCGCGATTCCCGTTGAAGCGTAGGCCCCTTCGTCGGAGTAGACCACGACTTTCGCCGCGGTCAGTGTCCCGTCGCGCTTGGCCCCCAGCGTGTAGTGGATGCGCAGAGGGTGGCGCTTGTGCCTGGCGATCATCGACTCGGCCCTGTCATAGCGCAACGCAACGGTTTTGCGTGGATGGTGCAGCGCCGCAACCGCGAGGTAGATCTGAACGCTGATGTCCTCCCGCCCGCCGAACGCGCCGCCCGTGCACGGCTGAATGATGCGGATGCGCTCGGGCTCCATGCCGATGGCCAACGCGACCAGACGCCGCTCCTCGTGCACCCACTGACCCGGCGCCTGGATGGTGAGCCGCTCCCCGTCCCACCGGGCGATCCCGGCTTCGAGATCGAGGAACGCATGGTCCGTAGTTTGTGTCTCGAAGGTGTCACTGATGACGATGTCGGACGTTTGCAGTGCCGCCTCGGCGTCACCTTTGCGAATGCGCTTGTCCGCCATGACGTTTCCGCCGGGATGAAGCTGCGGCGCGTCCGGGGCCAGCGCTTCGTCGATGGTGCCCACGACGGGCAGCGCCTCGTAGCACACCTCGACCAGGTCGCGGGCCAACGCGGCCACCCGCTCGGACTCGGCAACCACCATCGCAACCGCGTCCCCGCGGTAGCGAACGCGGTCGCTGACCAGAACGGGATGGTCACGCCGGATCAGCCCGTGCAGGTTGGTCCCCCCAACGTCCGCGTGCCCATACACACCGACCACACCGGCGACAGCCGCAGCCTTCGACATGTCGATGGACAGCACCTTCGCGTGAGGCACCGGGGATCGCGCGACCTTGACGAAAAGCTCCGCTTGCCGTGGGAAAAGGTCCGCGCCGTAGAGGGCTCGCCCGGTGACCTTCTCAACCCCGTCAATCCGCTTGCAGGACTGACCCGCCAGCGGGACCTGCGGTCCACTCTTGGGCGTGCCAGGGCCTGAGACCGACGCCACGGGCACATCTTCCCGATGGACGCTGCGCAGCGCCTCTAGGATGGACGCGTATCCCGTGCAGCGGCAGATGTTGCCTTCGACACCGGCAATAAGCTGTTCCTCGGTGATCTCGGGATTGTTTTGCAGCAAGGCGTGGGCGGCCACGATCAGTCCCGGCGTGCAATAGCCGCACTGGGCGGCGCCCGCCTCGAGGAACTTCTCCTGCAAGACGGTCAACCGGTCGTCCTGGGACAAACCTTCGATAGTGACGACATTGCGGCTGTGGACCTGGGCGGCCAGGGTTATGCAACTATTGAGCGGGACCTCGTCCACCAACACCGTGCAACTGCCGCATTCTCCCTCCAGACAGGAACCCTTCGTGCCCGTCAGGCCCAGGTCGTCACGCAGGAAGGACAGCAGCGAGCGGTCCACCGCCACGTCGCACTCGACCGGTTCGCCGTTCACGGTACAGCGGAGCGAAAAAGTGGATGGCACTTCAACGGGCCCCGCTGTGTTGTCATGCGCTGCAGAGGTCATTGATCTTCACATACCCTCCTGCCGACCACCGATTCTACTGCGCACGAAAGGGCACAACAACGCCACAGGGAATCTGCTACACGCGCCGGGTCCACTCCGGCCCGGCGTACTTGGCGATCAACTGTCCCGCCAGGGCGAGCTCAGCCTCGGTCCAACAGCCGGGAACGGCGCTCAAACCGGCGCGGCGGGCGAAGGCTGCGGTGAAAGGCCGGCGAAGGTCGTCCGGTTCCATCGCCGTGGCGCCACGGACGGTTGCAGCCGGCTGCTGATCGTAGCGGATCTCGAACACGATTGACCCGTGTTGGAGCACGGCGTTCTGCGTGCGCCGTTGGGAGCTGCCGGCGAGCTTGTCATCACCGACAAGAACATCAAGCCGGTGGCGGCTTGCGAAACAGAAAAAGGGCCCACGTCCCGCGCCGAAGCCGTCCGTCTCGCCCTCTCGATGCGTCCGGACACCGCGTGATTGAAGACACTCGATCAATGCGTCGTGCGCCATCTCGTAGAGGGTGTTGGGGCCGGTGGCAACGGTGGGATGATCCAGCGGCAGCGCGATCGAGTACGTCAGTTCGCGGTCGTGCAGGATCGCCCCGCCCCCGGTCTGGCGGCGAACGACGGGCAATTCGCCGGCGGGTGAATCGAGTGCTTCATAGTCGCCGTACTTCTGGAAGTAGCCCAGTGAGAGAGTCGGCGGCGACCACATGTATGTGCGCAGAGTCGGGGCGGACGTGCCCGCGCCGACCCGCGTGAGCAACGTTTCGTCGCGGGCCATGTTCGTAGGACCGTCCTGGGCCTCGTCGTGTATAACGCGTAGATGTTGCTCTGTCATCTAACACTACAGCGCAAGGTCAGCCAGATCCGCTTGTGGGACCGACTTTCCAGTCGGTCTCTTCGGATAAAGGGCCTCCTGACCGGCTGGAAAGCCGGTCCCACATGTTCTCCCTGACACCACGGGGCGACCTTGCGCTGTACTGCTAATCGCGCTGACAGCGCTCCAACGCCTGCCCGGCTTCTTCGTCCCGCGGATCGATCGTCAGTGCCCGTTCGTAGTGGCGGATCGCGTCCCGGCGCCGCCCCTGGGCTTCGTAGATGACCGCCATCTGAAAATCCACCTCGATCAGATCGGGATCGAGTTCTTGCGCGCGCCGAAAATGCCGCAAGGCCTGCTCATGGTTCCGCGTGAGGCTATGAGCCATACCCAGATTGTAGTGCGTTTCGACGGAGTCGGGCACGTACTCCAAAGCCTGGGTCAAAAAGTCGATGGCGCCGGCGTAGTTCTGCTGCTGTCCAAAGGCCGCCCCAAGATTGGCGTAGGCTGTTCCATCCAGTTCCCGCTCAGGATTGAACGGTAGATTCGTCGCAACCGCCACGACCGCCGCCAACGCCACCACCGCCCATGGGCGCAACGTGCGATCGCCGGCCCGGCGGTCGGCATTCCGCGAACCGAGCGCCAGCAAGACCCGACGCGCCTCGCAAAGTCCCACCCCGGCGAAGATCGCCAGCAACGGCACCAGTGGATACCGATAGCGCCCGAACACGTAGAACATAGCAACTCCGCCGGCCACCGTAGCGATCATCGCGTACAACAACCACAAGTCGCGCCAACGCCGGATCGTGACGGCGATGCCGATCGCCGCTAGAGAACAGAGCACGCCAAAATGGTTCATCCCCCCACAAACTCCAAGCAGCCAAGAGAAGTGGGTGTACAGCATGTAGCTCTCCGTGTCCGGCACTTCGTAAGCATTCCACACCAGCACACCCTTGTAGAGCATCAGCCAAAACCACTTCACCGGATGCTGCTTGATGAAGCTCCAGGCTTGGCCAAGCCAGAAGTCGGAAACCTCGCGTGGGGTGAGTGACCGTTCCAAGGCCGCCTCGGCCAGTTCGGTGGCATCTTGGCGTTCAAAGGGGGGGGTCTCATGCCCGCGCTTGAGGGCGACGTAGCGGCCTGTGGCGCCTTCATGGTTGCCGATGTAGAAGTTCGGGCCGGCCTGAAACGTAGTGAGCGCGACTTCGCCGCCCACACGGTAGTTGCGCCACCCCACCAAACCCAACACCAAAACCATGCCCAGTAGGCAAACACCGGGCGGTGCAACCAGACGGAGGTGCCTCATCCGTGGAGGTCTCGTGGGTGCGCTCGTTCGTGGCGATCCCCCACCTGGCGCCACCCCTCCTGTGTGACGAGAGGCAAGGGAGCGGCGTCCACGAGCGGCGACGCCGCACATTATTGCCAGCCAAACAAGCACCACCACACCAAGCAGCAGCGCCTGCTCGCGCGTCAGCGCCAATAACCCCAGCACAACACCAACAGCGAAGGCGACAACTATCCACGTACCCCAACGAGCCGCGGGCTTTGGCCCGCGCGGCCCCTCGTCGTGCGGTCGCGGCGAGGGGCCCCGCTGCTGCGATTCGCCCTGGTGAACCGAAGGATCGGATGCGGATCGCCGCTGAAACGTGACCCGCGCCATCCATCCCAACAGACACAGCAACACCGACATCAGGAACAAACTGAGTGTGGCTTTTTGAATGAGTCCGTCAAAGAAGATCGCCGGACCGTACAGCGCGACGATCAGCCCGGTACACAAGCCCGCCCAACGCGACACGAACCAGCGACCGGCCAGCGCCAAGAGACCGCACGAGACAGACCCCAGGGCAATCTGCACGACCCGCACGTTCCACAGATCGTCACCCACGACCAGGCGCACCAAGGCCAGGAAGTACGGATACGCCGGTGCCTGGTAGAACGTTTCGGTCCCGATCCAATCCCCGCCGGCGACCCGCCCGGCCCAATCCCAATACGAAGCCGCATCACCGATCGGGTGGTAGAAAAACGGTATGGCTTCGATCTGGTAGAGATACGCCACCCGCACGCCAAACGCCAGGGCAACGATCCCGACGACACCCCACCAAAAACCCCGAGTGGCGGTTTCGCGCTGCGCCGCACCATCCAACGAACCGCGGGCTTTGGCCCGCGCAGGTCTTGTGCCGACTGCGATGTGGTCATCCCCGGTATCGTGATGTGCCCGCGTTTCGCTCACGCCGAGCATGGTACACCACATCGGGCGGATTCCCCAAGTTCTTACTAGAGCCTATCCCAAAACTGTGGGACAGGCTTTCTAGCCTGTCTTGACCGGCTGGAAAGCCGGTCCCACAAGGGTCTCGGGAGAGGCTCTAATGAACGGCTTACCGTTGGCGCTACCAAGTGTACTCCACGGTGTAGGTGATTGTGACCTCGCCGTCCTTGTCCACCGTTATGGGGAAGTGAACGGTGCGCGCGTCGATTTTCTCGAACTTGTGTGACTTGCTCGTGATCTTCCAATTGACCCAGCGATAGAGGTTCTCCTTGACGAGGACCTTGACGGGCTCTTCCTTGTGGTTGCGGAGCTTGATCTCGATGGTCTCTTCCATCCACTGTCGTCGCTTGTCGATTTGGAAGTCCATCTGCTTGCGTTCGCCGACAACGTCGAACGCGCTGCCGAGCTTGATGAGCACTTCTTCGTCCTTGGGCGTGTGATCGATCGTGTCCTCACCGATGAACTCGAGCGAACCGTCCGCCGGGTCGAGCTGGCTGACGCGAATCCGCCCGGAGGGCAACGGCATCCCCATACCGACGGCCTTCTCGTTCTTGAGGCGAAGGTAGATGTCGATTTTCTTGTTGGACGCAATACCGAGGTTCCGATCCGTGGTCCGATTCCGCCGGACCCTGCGGTAGCCGGCCGGAAGACCGTAGTAGACCAGCACTTTCTCACAGGGCACGTTGCGGGCGGTGGGGAACAGCTCGATCTGCTTGGTCGAGTTGTCGGGCAGCGTCGTGGGCCGACCGAGCGTGTAGAGGTGATACTCGAAGAATGCCTTCTCCTCGAACCCCAGTGCCTCCTTGGACATAGCCTGCACACCACGCATCCTCTTCTCCCCGTACATCCGCGCAGGCTCCGGTTGTGGGGCGCGGTGGACGTCGCCGGCGATGAGTTTCAGCTTGGCGTCCTGGTAGGTGGCCCCGGACTGATTGATGATGCTCACCCAGGCGCCGACGCCGAGCACGCCCTGATTGGCGTTCTCACCCTCGGCGAACACCACGTTGTAGTCCGCCCACCAGGCGATGCCTTTCGTCTCGTAGGTCACGCGCGTGCGATGGGCTCCGGGCTGGTTGGTGAAGACCTCCCACACCAGTGTCGGTTTCGTGATCAGCCCGCCGGGCAACTCGCCAAAGCGCACGTTCGAGTAGCCGTTGACGACCTGCACGCTGCCGTCGGCACCCTGCAGCACCACGCCGCCGCTGGTGCTCAGCAGCTTTCCGGTGAAGGTGGATATCTTGTCGCCGGTGGACTGCTCGACCGTGATCTGCCGACCCAGGTACCGCTCCATCAGCTTGGCGGCGCTGACCAGATCAAACTGGTAGTCCTGTTCCAGCACGCTGGTGCCGTCGGGATCGGTCAGCGAGGTGAAGGCCACCGTCGTCGGGTCGATCTGCGAGGCGACGTCGGTGAACCGTATGGTGCTGCGTCCCCGGTCGAGTTCGACCCGCCGTTCCTGCTTGACAATCGCATAGCCGGGAATCATCTGGCGCAGATTTATCAGGCTGTATTGGGAACGCATGCCCGGCCGGTAGATTCCCGGCGGAATCGCGCCGGGCGTCGCCTTGCTGTAGATGGTCAGCGCTGTGGAGTTGCCCTCGGCAGCATTCACCGTCGCGCCCGGGACGGCCAGTACCACGGCAAACATAGCGATAAGTCGATGCGGCAATGGCAGGAACATGATGGGTCCTTTCCAAGAAGACGAGACACCGGATTGGATGCGAGTGATCATACATCGAGGTTCTTGACGTTGATGGCGTTTTCTTCGATGAAGCGGCGGCGCTGGTCGACGTTGTCGCCCATCAGCACGCGGAAAATGCGATCCGCCTCGCGGGCGTCGATGTCGAATTGATCAATATCCTCCGGGTCGTCAGTGATAGTCACGCGCAACAACGTCCGCTTGCTGCGGTCCATCGTTGTTTCCCACAGCTCCTTCGCGTCCATCTCGCCCAGGCCCTTGAAGCGCTTGATCGTCAACCCCTCCTTGCCGAGATTACGCACCTGTTCGGGTAACTCGGCCAAATTGTTCAACTCAAGTGGATCGCGCTCCCCGTGGCGCAGCACGAACTTGGCCGGCGTCAACTCGCCGGTGACCAGCTCCTCACGGACCATCAAGTAGTCATCCGCCGTAAACCCCATGCCTTCGATCTCGAGCAACCGCTCCTCGAGCCGGCGACATTCACCCATCTCACAGCGAACGATGCGGTGTTCCGCCTGTCCGTTTCCGTTGTCGCCACCCAGGGCGCCGTTGCCTTCCAATTCAGCCCCGCGGGCGTCGACGATTTCCGCCTCCGGCATCTCGGATTGCTTGAATTCCATCAATTCCGCTTCGCTTCCGAAGAAACGGCGCTCGGGAACCTCGAGGTCCGGGCGATGAATCAGTGCCAGGATACACGGCAACGCCCGCCCGTCACCACGCTCGTCACGAAGCAGATGCCCAAAGTCCACGCCGCGCCGGCGCAACACGGCCGCCTTTACGCCAATGCGGTCCAGCGTTTCCACCAGCCCGGCCAGCTCCTCCTCGCCGAGAACGCGCTCGCCACCATCCGGCCCGCGAACCACAAAGCTCGTCTCCTTGAGCCCCAGCTTGCCAAGCTTCTCGTTGAATAGTTGATCGTTGAGCACGTACTCGGAGTGCTTTCCTTTCGAAACCAGATACAACGGCGGCTGGGCCACATAGACCCGCCCCTCTTCCACCAGCGGACGCATATGCCGAAACAGGAAGGTCAACAGCAGGGTGCGGATGTGGCTGCCATCGACGTCGGCATCGGTCATGATAATGACCTTGCCGTAGCGCAGCTTGCTGAGATCGAACTCCTCCTTGCCGATGCCGCACCCCACGGCGGAGATCAGACTGATAATCTCGTCGTGGCTGAGCATCTTGTCCATGCGGGCTTTCTCGACGTTGAGAATCTTGCCTTTGAGAGGGAGAATTGCCTGCGTGTACGAGTCGCGTCCCTGCTTGGCGCTGCCTCCGGCCGAGGGCCCCTCGACCAGATAGAGTTCGCTGTCTTCCCGTTCCTTGGACTGGCAGTCCCACAGCTTACCCGGTAATCCGCCGCCGCTGAGCACGCTTTTGCGGGCCAGTTCTCGCGCCTTGCGCGAGGCCTCGCGCGCCCGCGCCGCCTGAACGCCCTTGTCCATGATCTTTCTGGCGTCGGACGGGTTCTCTTCCAGGAAATTGCCGTACTGCTCGTTCACCGTGCGCTGCATGAACGACTCGATCTCGGGGTTGAGCAAACGGACTTTGGTCTGCCCCTCGAACTGCGGCTCGGGCAGCTTGACCGACACCAAAGCCACCAAGCCCTCACGCCAGTCGTCACCGGTCGGGCTGACATTCCCCTTGATCATCCCCTCCTTCCGGGCGTATGTGTTCGCCACGCGGGTCAATGCGCTGCGAAACCCGGACAGGTGCATCCCACCGTCGATGTTATGGATGTTATTGGCGAAGCACAGCACCGACTCGCTGTAGCTGTCGGTGTAGCACATGGCAAGGTCGCACTCCAGGCCCTGCTCTTGATCGACCGCCCGCAAACGAATCACGTCGCGATGAAGTAGCGCCGCTCCGCCCGCAAGATAACGCGCGTACTCTCCCAAACCGTCCTTGAAGTGAAACTCCGCTTCCTTTCCAACCCGCGCATCGACAATCCGAATGCGCAAATCGTTGTTCAGATAGGCCAACTCACGCAATCGTGCCACCACGGTGTCGAACTTGAACTCGCAGTCCGGGAAAATATCCGGGTCGGGAGCGAACGCGACCCGCGTGCCGCGCTTGCTGGTGGTCCCCACCACCTTGAGTTCCCGCACGGTCTCGCCACGCTCAAAGCGCATGGAGTGGATTTTCCCGTCCTGGAAGACCTCAACCTCCAACCATTCACTCAGCCCGTTCACGACGCTTACCCCAACGCCGTGGAGTCCGCCCGAGACCTTGTACGCGCCGCGATCGAACTTGCCGCCCGCGTGCAGCACCGTCATCACGATCTCGAGCGCCGGCTTGCCGTCCAGTTGCGGGTTCTCGTGCTGCTTGCGTCCCACCGGAATCCCGCGCCCGTCGTCCACCACCGTGCAGCTTCCATCGGCGTTGAGCTTGACCAGGATGTTGTCGCAGTACCCTGCCATCGCCTCGTCGATGGCATTGTCCACCACCTCGTAGACCAGGTGATGCAGCCCGCTGGCGCCCGTGCCGCCGATGTACATCGCCGGGCGGTGTCGCACGGCGCTGAGGCCTTCCAAAACCGTGATCTGAGATTCATCGTAGGCCGCCGCCCCGTCCTCACGCTCGTCAGCCACGCTCTCAGGCATCACCGGTTGTCCTGGCAACCCACCCGCTAGGCTTTCACCGACGTTCTCCATTGGCGATTTACTCCTGGTGTGCCCCACCTCTAAAGAAGTGGGCCACCCATCCGCCGCTGATCCATCGAATCAACTGCGACGGAGCACTAGGGCCGAACCGTTCCATCGTCCGCTGCACAAGCCCCCACGACCGCGCCAGGGGAGGGGAACCGATCCTCCGACTCCCCCACACTGAATTGAATCTTCGGCGAGACCGCGAACCGGCAATCATGCTCCAAATGTTCAAGCAGACACATCAACCACGCCCGGCGCAGCCCGGCCGCCGCCGAAGGGTGTTTCACGACAATCTCCACGCTCCGCTGGTCGACCCTCCCCAGCGTGCAGAACTCGCGGAACGTATCGTCGACCACGCGCCCCACGCACGCCCGGACGGCCTCCCGGTGCCGCACATTTTTGCCCAGTTTCCCGGCGAGCATCTTATCGACGACCGCACCGATCGGGACCGTCCGACTGCGCGGTTGACGATTCCCCTGGACCCACTCCAATTGCGAGCGACGCAGCATGCCCATCCCCAACAAGCTTCTAGGACAAGTTCACCGGCATGATCACGTACAGCAGATCGTCGCCACTCAGCAACACGCCGGGGCGCTTGGCCTCTTTCAACTGGAACTTGATCGAGTCGCCGTGAACGACCCGCAACGCGTCTATCAGAAACACGGGATTGAAGCCGATCTCGATCGACTCGCCGGAGTACTCCACCGCCAGCGAAATCACAGCCTCCCCCTGCTCCGGCGCGCGGCTCGAGAGCGTCAGGTTTCCCTCGCTCAAGGCGAACCGGATGCCCCTGGACTCCTCGTTGGTCAACAGGGCGGCTTGCTTGACGGCGCTGAGGAAGTCCTGGGTGGACAACTCGATTTCCTTGTTGCAGTCCGTCGGGACGACATCTTCGTGATTGGGGAACTGCCCCTCGACCAACGCCGCACTGACCGTGGCGCGCGATGATTGCACGATGATCTGGTTCTCGGTGATCTTGACCGCAATGTCTTCCTCCCCATCCCCAAAAACGCGCTGAAACAGATGCATGGCCTTGCTCGGCACGATGGCCCGCGCCGCACCGGCGCCCTGGGCCTGCGCGGTCCCCACCGCCCGCGACAGGCGGCGCCCGTCGGTCGCGACCATCGCCAGGGTGGACTGGCCCATGTCCCACAACACACCGTTTATCGCATAGCGCGTGCTTTCCTTGGCCGCCGCAAACGCTGTCCACTCGATGAGTCGTACCAGCTCGGAGGCCCCCAGCTCAAAATCCGCCTTGTCGAGTCGCTCGACCACGGGTGGGAATTCTTCGACGGTCTGACAGTAGATTTGGAAGTGGCTGCTCCGCCCCCGCACGTGGCAAACCGACTCGTCAGACTCCATCTCCAGAATCTCATCGTCCGACTCGCGGATGATCTGGGCCAGTTTCTCCGCCGAGACCAAAACCCGCCCTTGCTCGCTCACCTCGACTTGGTTCAAAACGATGCGGATACTGATTTCCAAGTCGGTGGCCATCACGCAGCAATGATCCTCCAAGACCTGCAATAGCGCACACTGGAGAATCGGTTTGGGACTGCGCGCCGCAGCCACGCTGCACACAGGTCCCAGAGCTTCCGCAAACTCCACACGGTTAAGCCGGACTTTCATCGTTGATGCATCCTATATAGATATGGTCTAAAGAAGTTCTATATCCTATGTAATGCGCTGTGAAACCCGTGCCCCAGCGGGCGGTTCCTACTCTAAGCTCTTATTCTAGCGATTCCTGCGTCGCTGGCCAGCTTGCTCGAGGGTGTGAGCACTCTGTGAACTCCGCCGTGCCCACGCCGCGGGTGATGCACAGCAGCGACCTGCGCCCGCCACCTTGGGCGGCAAGCTGTGCGTTACGCCGTCATAAGACACGGGCTTCTTAACGGAATTCACCGTGATCTCTGCCTCCGTGTCAAGAGTCCCATTATCTCCTCCAACTCCTGATCCAACTGTGGATCGATAAGGCGCGTTTCGGCGATGGTCCGGCTGCCGTGCAGGATCGTCGAGTGGTCCCGGCTGCCGAAGAAGCCTCCGATCTCCCCAAAGCTGTGATTGGTGAGTTCGCGAGCGAGGTACATGCAAACCTGCCGCGGGACCGTGATGGACTTGGTGCGCTTGCGGCTTTGCAGGTCGGACACGCGCACGCCGAAGCGCGAACTGACGAGGTCGATGATGGCCGGGATCGCAACGGTGCGGCGGGTGTTCAGGCTCATCAGGGCCTCGGCGGCAATATCGCGTGTGACCACCCCATCGTGGGTTTGGCTGAGGGCGTCGACCTTCAGCAAGGCGCCTTCCAGCTCGCGGATGTTGGTTTCAATCTGGGAGGCGATTAGCTTGACCACCTCCTCGGAGACTTCGATGCAGCGCAGCTTGGCCTTCTTGCGGATGATGGCCATGCGAGTCTCCAGGCAGGGGCGGTCCACCAGGGCGACCAAACCGGAGTTGAAGCGGCTGATCAGACGCTCCTGTAGGCTGGGAATCTCCGACGGGCAGCAGTCCGCACACACGATGATCTGACGATGCGATTGGTGCAGCGTGTTGAACGTGTGAAAGAACTCCTCTTGGCTCCGTTCACGCTCGCCCAAGAACTGGATGTCGTCGATCACCAATACGTGCACGTTGCGGTAGCGGTAACGGAACTGGTTGAGGGCACCTTTCTCGACGGCTTCGATGAAATGGTTCGTGAACGTCTCACACGAGAGGTATTGCGTCTGGCGCTCCGGGTCCCGCTGGCGAACCGCATGGCAGACCGCCTGGAGAAGATGGCTCTTGCCCAGGCCGACGTTGCCGTGAAGAAAAAGCGGGTTGTACGCCTTGCCCGGGGCCTCGCTCACGGCGACCGCCGCTGCGTGAGCCAGGCGGTTGCAGGGCCCCGTGACGAAATTGCCGAACACGTAGTCCGGGTTCAACGTCAACTCCGCCGAGTCCTGCTCGAAGGACAGGGCAAGGGCCTGTGGAGGGTCCGGCTGGTCCGTCTTGAACTCGACCGCGACCAGCATGCCCGTGGCGGCCTGGGCCGCTTCGGTGAAGGCGACGCGACCGTGCTGGGCAAGGTAGCGGACCTGTGCACTGTTGCCCGCGCGAACGGTAAGCAGCCCGTTGCTGATGCCTTGCCCTTCGAGGTTCGCAAACCACCCGCGCACCAGGTCGGGAAAGTGGACACGCACGTGGCCGATGATGTCGTCCCATTCTGACGGCTTCGGATCAGTCATCGGAGGACTCCGCGGTGTGCCATGAAGTCGTCACCTGCGACGCGCTTTCCACGCGGACGAGTAGGCTTGTGCAGCAACTCGTTTTCCATCAAGGGGTTGTGTTTCTTCAACGCTAGCTTCGTCCGAGCACGCGCATTCTATCGCATTCTCGGGGTTTCTCCACCCCCAAACCGCGGATTGAGGGCTGTGAAATGCTGTGACTTGGTGGACAACTCACAGGATGGTCAAGTTGTGGATATCCTGCTCAGAGTCACCGCCAAGCGACCAAGCGACCTACGGGTACCCCGCGACAGATGAATCGGGGGTCGCTATAATCGATGATGGCGAGGTTCGTTTGCTTGACTCGGGTCCCCCTGCGACTCGGGCGGTTGTGTGAGCCAGGAGGGCTCTTGTGAGTACAATCCCCAAGGACCAACTGAACTTCACGTTCTCATCCTCATCACCGCAAACAGGCAGGACCGGCGTGGGAAAGAAGGCCAAAAGCCCGAAGCACGCTCGATCGACACGCTCGGCGACAACCACGCCGGGACGCCGCAAGCCCCGCGGGAGAGTGACCGCCGAAGTGTTGGCGAAGCAACAACGCGAAATCTCCATCTCTGAGTTCTTTGCCAAGAACCGCCATCTGCTCGGATTCGACAACAAGCGAAAAGCCCTGCTGACCACGGTCAAGGAGGCGGTCGACAACAGCCTCGATGCCTGTGAAGAGGCGGGGATCCTCCCTGACATCACGATCGCCGTTCGACAGATGGGCGAGGATCGGTTCCGAGTCGTGGTGCGCGACAACGGGCCCGGTATTGTCAGACAGCAGATCCCCAACGTTTTCGGCAAACTGCTCTACGGGTCCCGGTTCCACCACCTGAAGATGGCCCGGGGTCAGCAGGGGATCGGTATCAGTGCCGCCGGCATGTACGGACTCATTACCACGGGCAAACCGATCAGCGTCGTCAGCCGCATAGGCAAGAACAAAGAGGCCCACCACTTCAAAGTGGCCATCGACACCCAGAAGAACCGCCCGGACGTCGTGCACGACGAGCCGATCGAAGTGGACTGGGAGCATGGGACGCGTGTGGAGATCGAGTTGGTGGCTTCGTTCATCCAGGGGCGCCAGGGGATTGGCGAGTATATCGAGCAGACTGCGATTGCAAACCCGCACGCCTCGATTCTCTATGATGCGCCCACCGGCAAGCGGTTTGAATACTCGCGGGGTATTGAGGCGCTCCCGGCTGAGCCGCGCGAAATCAAGCCTCATCCCTACGGTGTTGAACTGGGCACCCTGATGAAGATGCTCAAGGCAACACACGCCAAGAAGATCGGCGCGTTCCTACAAAAGGAATTCTCCCGCGTGAGCCCGACGATTGCCACGCAGGTTTGTGCCAAGGCGGGTGTCACACCGTTGACCTGGGTGAACGCGATCGATACGCACACCATCGAGCGAATCTACGACGCGCTGCAAAAGGCGCGGGTTATGGCCCCGAGCACCAACTGCCTTTCCCCTATCGGAGTCGAGGCGATCCTCAGCGGATTGCTCAAGGGGGTCAAAGCCGAGTTCTACACGGCCTCCACACGCAGCCCCAGCGTGTATCGTGGCAACCCTTTTCAAATCGAAGTGGGGCTGGCCTACGGCGGACAGCTCGCCAGGGAACTGGGCAACGACAACAAGAACGGCAAAGGCAAGGGCGAGACGACTCAGGCCCGCGTGATCCGCTTCGCCAACCGTGTTCCGTTGCTCTATCGCCAGAGCGCCTGCTGCACGTTCAAGGGCGTGCTGGAGACCAAGTGGGGCAACTACGGCGTCTCTCAACCGCGCGGGGCACTGCCCAACGCACCCATGGTCATCCTCATTCACATGGCCAGCGTGTGGGTTCCGTTCACCTCGGAATCGAAGGAGGCGATCGCCGACTACGACGAGATTCGCAAGGAGATCAAGCTGGCCGTCGCCGAGACCGGGCGCCGCTTGGGGACCTATCTGCGGCGCAAGAAGAAACGCACCGCCCACTCGCAGCGCCGCGACGTGTTTACCCGATACATCAATGAGGTGGTCGAGTCCGTGCGGGCCATCAACGTGTGCGACAAAGGCCAATTTCGCAGGGACCTGCTCTCGTTGGCCGAGAAATTCACAGCGGATGCGGACCTGGAGTTCGACGAACACGGCAAAGTCATCAAGAAAAAACGCCTCGACGCGGACCCCCAGTTGGAGAACACCATCATCCGGGAGGTGGAGTAGACCCTTTGGCCGCGGGACAACCGAATGGAGAAACGTCCATGCAAAACCGAGTGGAGTATTCCCAGGCCGTCGCCAGCAAGTACCCAGAGCAAATCGTCATCGGCATCGCCCGTGATCCGGGGGGCAGGCACAACCCGATCACCCTGGGCTGGACGATGGTTGTCTCACACGAGCCGCCCATGATGGCGGTGTCCATTGGCAAGACGCGCTATTCGCTGGAGGTGTTTCGCCACGCCCTCGAGTTCGTTATCGCCTTCCCCTCGGAGCACCAGCGGAGCGAGGCGATGTTGTTCGGTACGAAGTCCGGGCGGGACATGGACAAGCTCGCCGAGGCGGGCTGTGCGGTTGCCCAGGCCGCCAAGATCGATTCCGTGCTGCTGGCCGATGCGGTGGCAAACTTCGAGTGCAGGCTCACCGGTGAGCTGGAGACCGGGGATCACGTGGTCTTCGCCGGCGAGATCGTCTGCGCTCACCTGAACGACAAGCCCCTTAACCGGCTTTACACTGTGGGTGAAGGGTACCAGATGGCCGGACGACCGCGGGGGTGAGGTTTTGGCGCCGGGTTCGGCGAAGCGGCGAGCGCGTTCCCGAACGGAGCTACGACCGTAAGGGAGCGGTGTTCTCGGCTGTTGGAACGTAAACATTCAGTAAACCCGTGATTGGGTGGCACGGACAAGGGCTGCCACGAACGTTCCTCGAGCAGATCGAAACATGGTTGGCAGGCGGCCCTTGTCCATGCCACCCTTGGATGGGTTCACTGAATGTTTACGTTGGGACCGCTCCCTCATGGTCGCGGCTCGGACTGAGGGTGCCGGAATGAAACCGAATCCCTATCAGTCATCGTTTCGGGGAATCACATCTGCTCCAGGCTTTCGATGCCCAGCAGACCCAAGCCGAGTTTGAGCGTGCGTGCGGTGAGGTCGCAGAGTTTCAGGCGCGACGTGCGCGCGGGCTCCGGCGCGTCGATCACCCGGACGCCGTGCTTTCGATCATAGAAGCGGCTGAACGTCTTGCTCAGGGTGAACAGGTAATCGGTGAGCACGTTTGGGCGCAGGTCGGCGACGAGTTGCTCTACGGTCTCGCCGAAGCGCAGCAGGGCTTTGGCCAGGGCGATCTCCGATTCGTGTTCGACCACGATTGGCGCGTCGGGCGGCAGCGCCGCCAACTCCGCGCCGGCTTTGCGCCCGATGCTGCGGATACGCGCGTAGGCGTAGAGCATGTACGGGGCGGTGTTGCCCTCCAGTGACAGCATCGTGTCCCACTCGAACTTGTAATCTGTGGTCAGTCCGTGGGAGAGGTCGTAGTACTTGATGGCGGAGATGCCCACGGTCTCGGCGATGTGGTCCATCTGCGCGGGTGTCAGGTTGCGTCCCTTGTCCGGGTCGTCCTCGCCGGCTTTGACCACCTTGCGGGCACGGGCGACGGCCTCGTCGAGCAGGTCCTTGAGCTTGACCGTCCCGCCCTCGCGTGTTTTGAAGGGTCTGCCGTCCGAGCCCAGCATGCTGCCGAAGGCGAGGTGTTCCAGGCGCACGTCGTCGCCGGCCCAGCCGGCCCGTCGCACGGCGGTAAAGAGCATCGCAAAGTGCTGCTTCTGCGTCACCCCGACCACGTAGATGATGCGCTTGGCGCCGAGCCGGCGGATGCGATGCCGCAGCGCGGCGAGATCGGTAGTGGTGTAGTTGTATCCGCCGTCGGACTTGCGGATCATCAACGGCAGCGGGGTCTTGTCGCGGGTGACAAACCCGTCCAGGAAAATGCAGTCCGCCCCCTCGCTTTTCTCCACGAGACCCAGCCCGGTCAGTTCGTCCAGTACGTCGGCTAGCTGATCGTTGTAAAAGCTCTCGCCGCGGTCGGTCAGACTGACAATGCCCAGGCGGTCGTAAGCCGCATGGCAATGCCGGAGCGATTCGTCGCAGAACGCCTTCCAAATGGTCCGCGTTTCCGGATCGCCGCCTTGCAGGGCGACCACGGTTCGGCGTGCCTCGTCGGCAAAGGCCGCGTCGCTGTCAAACTGTCGCTTGGCTTCGATGTAAAAGGACTCTAGATCGCCGATGGCCAGGTGCTCGGGGTCCTCGAGCACTCGGGGTTTGACGGTCCGCAGGTGGGCGACGAGCATGCCGAACTGCGTTCCCCAGTCGCCCACGTGGTTGATGCGCTCGACCTTGTGCCCGGCGAACTCGAGAATCCGCGCCACGCTCTCCCCGATGACCGTGCTGCGCACATGACCGACGTGCATCTCCTTGGCCAGGTTGGGGCTGGACATGTCCACCGCCACGGTGACCGGATCGGCAGCGGACTCGATGCCAATCCGATCGACACCGTCGTGCGGCGCCGGCGGAATCGCCTGCAACCGCTCCGTCAACGCTGCCGGCTGAAGCCGGAAGTTGATGAACCCCGGTCCGGCGATGTCGGGTTTCTCGCACAGGTCGGCCATGTCGAGGGCGTCCACGATTCTTTGCGCCAGATCGCGCGGTTTGGTGCCCAGCTTTTTGGCGATCCCCATGGCGCAGTTCGATTGGTAGTCGCCGAAGCGCTCGTCCTGCGCCAGGCGTAGTTGCGGATCAGCCTCGGCGTAGTTGGCCCCCAAGCACTCGGCAAGAGCCTGGCGGATTCGGCGCTTCAGTTCGACGTGCACGGGTTCCATGGCGGCGGGCACGGCTCGCCCTACCTCCTGCCTTTTGCCTCTTGCCTCTTGCCTCTCTGTCCGCTCCCTTACGGTCGCGGCTCGGTTAGGCGCTCTCGGGCGAGGACCAATCGACGCGCGGGGCATCGCCCCACAGCAGTTCCAGGTCGTAGTACTCCCGATACTTCGGGGCGAACAGGTGGATCACGACATCGACGTAGTCCAGCAGCATCCAGGTCGCGGTGTCATAGCCGGCCACCCCGATCGGCCGGTCGTTGGTTTGCACGCCATGATCGCGGACCGCGTCGAAGGTCGCCCGCATCTGCCGGTCCGAGGTTCCCGACCCGATGACGAAGTAGTCGGTCACCGGGCTGATCCCACGGACGTCCAGCACGATCACGTCCTCAGCCTGGTGATCGGCTGCAATGCGCGCGGCGGCGATGGCAAACTGTTGTGCGTCCTGCTCGGGCATAATCTCACTAGGATACCGGCTCGGACCGGCCACTTCCAGTTGTCCGCTCCCTTACGGTCGCGGCTCGGTTGGGACGGGACCTACTGCAACCCGAGCATTTGCGATATCTGCGGGGCGAACTTGACGATCAACCCTGCGAACACCACGCTCACCATGCTCATGAGCTTTATCAGGATATTCAGGCTCGGGCCGGAAGTGTCCTTGAACGGGTCGCCGACGGTGTCGCCCACCACGCCGGCCTTGTGATCCTCCGAGCCCTTTCCGTAGACGATGTAATCCGGATTGCCGGCATTGACCGCCTGCTCCGCCCGCGTCACCAGATCGGCACGGATGCTCTCGGGCAGCTTCTCGCGAACGGCGAAGTCCTCGACAACTTCCTTGGCTGTGATCTTGCCGAAGGTCTCGATCAGCTTCTTGGCGTTGTCCCACGCACCGCCGGCATTGGCCATGAAAATCGCCAGCGCAAAACCGCTGGTCAGACCGCCGGCCAACAAGCCCATCACGCCCGGTACGCCGAAAACCAGCCCCACGGCGACCGGCATGGTGATCGCCAACAGCGACGGGAAGATCATCTCCTTTTGGGCGCCGGCCGTCGAAATCGCCACACAGTTGGCGTAATCCGGGTACTGGTGGTTGTCCACGGTGACACGCATAGGCCAGTTGTCCGGGTCCTGCACGAAGGCCTCGTCCTTGCCCTGGTTACGCAGGAACTGGCGAATCTTCTCGAACTGCCGCCGACACTCGATCATCATCTGGTTGGCCGCCCGCCCCACCGCTTTCATGGTCAGCGAGCAGAACAGAAACGCCAGCAACACCCCGGAAAACATCCCGCAAAGCACCTTGGGATTCATCAGGGTGACGTTGTAGAAGCTCATAAACTGATCCATCGACGCCCGCTTGGTCGGTACCAGTTGCAGATTGACGGTCGCACCGTCGGTGGTCGCAGCCGGCGTCTCGCGAATGTAATGATTTTCGGCGTTTCCCTTCGGACCCAAAGCAAGCTTGGTCTCGCTGGGCTTGAGGTCGAGTTCCCTTTCGAGCTCGCGGTTGAAGTCCAAGGCCATGAAAGCGTCGAAGTGCTCGTACTTCGTACCGTCTCCGGTCTTCCAGGTTCCGAACTTGCCGAATCCGAGGTAGACCGCCTCGCTCGAGTCCGGCTGCTCGTACACTTGTACGACCTTGTCACGTGCCTCGTAGAGTTGGCCGAAGCGGACTTCCTCGATATAGGCGGCCAGCAAGGCCAGCGCCGTCAGCGCGGCCGACCCGATGGCGAAGCCCTTGCCCGTTGCCGCGGTGGTGTTGCCCAGAGCGTCGAGGGCATCGGTGCGTTCGCGAACCTGTGGTTCCTGATGGGTCATCTCGGCATTGCCGCCGGCGTTGTCGGCGATGGGACCGTAGGCGTCCGTCGCCAGGGTGATACCCAGCGTAGCCAACATGCCCACCGCGGCGAAGCCGACGCCGTACAGCCCAAGCATGAACTCGTTTCCGCCGCCGGCGAAAACAAACGCCGTCAGGATCGCAACGATAATGGTAGCCAACGCGGCCCAAGTGCTCTTCATGCCCTCAGCCACACCGCCAATGATGATGGTCGCGGGTCCGGTGATGCCCTGAGCGCTGATCTCCTTGGTCGGCTTGTAGTCGTAGCTGGTGTAGTACTCCGTGGAGTAGCCGATGATTAATCCGCCCACCAGCCCGGCGACAATACTACCCCACACACCGTACCACTTGACGCCTTCAATCCCGCCGAGAAGCAGCCAGCAGACCACAAGAGCGGCGATGACGATGAAGAAGCTGCTGCCCCAGATACCCCGGTTCAGGGCCTTCATCAGCACGGACATGGTCGCCTTCTCTTCGGTTTTGACCATGTAGATGCCGACGATCGAGAGAATGATGCCTACGCCGGCCAACACCATCGGAGCGGCCAGAAACCGGATGGCGGCATGCGCCCCCTCCTCGGTGAGCTCGGATCCAAACAGCGCCACGGCGGCGGCCACGCCCAGGGCAGCCGTAGCCAAAATGGAGCCGCAGTAGGATTCGTACAGATCGGCGCCCATCCCCGCCACATCGCCGACGTTGTCGCCGACGTTGTCCGCGATGGTGGCCGGGTTCCGGGCGTCGTCTTCTGGAATTCCTGCTTCGACCTTGCCGACCAAATCCGCGCCCACGTCGGCCGCCTTGGTGTAGATGCCTCCGCCCACCCGGGCGAACAGTGCCTGCGTGGAGGCCCCCATACCAAAAGTCAGCATGATGACGGTGATGGTCGAGAGGTGCAGTTCGGTAACGTTATACAGGATGAAAAACCACGCGGTGATGTCGATGAGGGCGAAGCCGGTCACCACCATCCCCATGACTGCCCCGGCTCGAAACGCCACCACCAGACCTTTGTTCAGGCTATCGCGGGCTCCGGCAGCGGTGCGGTTACTGGCCAGGGTCGCGGTGCGCATGCCCAGATATCCGCACAAACCGCTGAAGAACCCGCCGGTCAGAAACGCGAACGGCACAATCCCGTTTTGGACCTTCAGCTTGAACGCCATAAAGGCCAGAATCAACGCCAATACGATGAACACCAGCGTGACCACCGAGTACTGACGCTTCAGGTAGGCCATGGCTCCCTCACGCACGTGACCGGCGATCTCGATCATCTCGGGGTCGCCCTCGTCGGCCTCGCGAACCTCCGGGCCAAACCGAAAGAAAGCGAAGTAGAGCGCGATCAACGCCCCAATCGGAGCCAGATACCACCAGATGGGTATGCTGGGCCTGTTATGAATCTCATCACCGTCTTGGGCAGGTGTCGCGGTGGCTTCGCCGGCACCGGGCGGTGTGGTGGTGGTCGGTGCGGCCACGACCGGGTCAACGATGTCCTCGACCGCATCAGTCGTCGGCACCACGGCATCAGCGCCTTCCTGAGCCGGCGCCTGGCTGGTCCACGCCCCGACGACGAGCGCGAGGGCAAACAGCAACAAACCGAGTTTCGTAGCGAGTCGAGTTGACAACGTGTGATCTCCTTGCCTGGCTAACAAGACAGCCGATCGGATGGGCCGACGGGAAGTTCTGGCACGAAACGCTCTAACTATTGTACCCAAAGGGAATTAGGCTTTGAGGCACCCCAGCGTCTTGTGCCGCAACGGCGAGGATGATAGCACATCGCCAAACCAAGTCCACCCTCTTTTTCTCCGGTTTGCGTGAATCCAAGCCTACGGGTACCTTCTTGACTTCAGTGAACCAATTGGGAATGACCGCGCACAGAAATAGGTACAGGAGAGTCGGAACTATGAGGCTTTGGACAACACTATGCGTCTTGTTGATCTGTCTATCCACCGTGCTCCCCGCTTCGGCGCAGATGCGACGCCGCGTGACCGCGGTCGGGAAGGCAGCCGGCACCGACGTCAAGGCGTCGGACGAGGCCAAAATGGACGCCAAACGCAACGCCGTCGAACAGGCCTGCGGGCTGTTTATCAACGCCCAGAGTGAGACCGAGGACTTCGTCCTGGTCAAGGATCGCGTTTTGGGTCAGGCCGGCGGATACATCACCGAGTTCAAAATCAACCGCGAGTGGACCGAAGACGACATCAGCTTCTGTGAAATCACCGCGGTCGTGTCCACCGCCGACTTCGAGCGCGACTGGGCCAAGTTCGCCCAACTCAAGGAGGATGAAGAAAACCCCAAGATGATGGTGGTGATCATCGAAGACAATGACGTGGACGATCTCAAAGCACCCGTCGCCAACGGCGTCTGCCAGGCCAAGCTGGAGAACTTCTTTCTGGGCAAGGACGTGCAGTTGGTTGACAAGCGCGTGTCCGAGGATGTGCGCGCGCGCGACGTCACCCAAGCGGCGCTGAATAACGATGTCACAAAATTGGCGGCGTTCGCCGCTGAGTTCAAGGCCGAGGTGCTCGTCTTCGGGCGTGCCGAGGCCAGGCGCGGCAGCCCCGTTTCCGTCGGCGGGCGCACCACTTATCGCTGGGACATTACGCTGAACGTGCGCGCGATTCAGGCGGATTCAGCGGCGATGCTGATGTCCAACACCTACTCGCCCAAGAAGCCTTACATGACCACCTCGGCGGCGGCGGGCGACGACGCCTTCAACCGCTTGGCGGATGACGTTGCAGCGAAGGTGTTGAAGGACATCGCGGAGGCCTGGCGCAAGCGGGCCACCTCCCGGCGCATTCTGCAAACCCACTTCAGCCCCGTGAGCCGGAAGCAGGCCAAGGCGCTTATGAACGCCATCGCACAACACCGCGGTGTCGTCCGCGCCGAGGAGGGGATGAAACTACGCAACCTGAGCCAGGGCGTGGCCAATATCGAGATCGACTGGAAGTTCGACCTGAACCTCCTGGCCGATACCATCGAAGATCTGGAGGTGGAAGGCATGACCTTCGAGGTCACCGAACAGAGTGCCAACCGGATCGACGTGAAGGTCATATCCACAGAGTAGACGAAGGAACCGAGCCGCGACCGGGAGCGGACAGAGAGAGGCAAGAGGTATGAGGTAGGGCGGGCTGTGCCCGCCGCTTCTGAACCGAGCTGCGAGCGCGGGCGAAGAGCCAACGAACCGAGTAGCAATGCAACAGAGTGATAGTCACATTCGAATCGTCAAGTTGCGAGACCTCATCCGCGACGTCCCGGACTTCCCAAAACCGGGAGTCATCTTCAAGGATATCACCCCGTTACTGGCGGACCCCGCCGGCCTGTCACTGGCGGTGGAGTACCTCACCCAGCCGTTTCGGGGAATGCCAATCGACGTGGTGGTCGGAGCCGAGTCGCGCGGGTTCATCTTCGGCACCGCCGTGGCGCGGAATCTGTCGGTCGGATTCGTGCCCATTCGCAAACCCGGCAAGCTGCCCTGCAAAACCCGCGCCGAGGAGTACGCCCTGGAATACGGCGTGGATCGGCTGGAGATTCACGAAGACGCCATTGCGCCCGGCACGAACGTGCTGATGATCGACGATTTGTTGGCGACCGGCGGGACGATGGCGGCGTCCTGCAAACTGGTCGAGTCCTTGGGCGGCAGGATTGCGGGCGTGGCCTTTTTGATTGAACTTGTTTTTCTAAACGGGCGGAAGCAGATTTCTCAATACCCGATTCACGCGGTGCTCAAAGTCGTCGGCGAGGAGTAACTTCGTCGTGTCTGTTGTCCGCTCCCTGACGGTCGCGGCTCTTTCGCTGGAGGATTCCTCGGCGGACGCACTCAGTCCTCTGAGTGGGAATGAAGCGTTTGGCCGCTTTCTTGCTCCCATGCCCTCAACTCGTCGATCATGCGCAAGTGGCTGCGGATGGTCTCGGCGAAGCGTGGCGTATCGGGGACGACGTCGAAGACATGCGCTTCCCCGCGCAGGCGCGCCTCCAGGTCGGCGGCAAAATCGTCCCACCGGCCCTCGTAGAGCGTGTCGCGGACGTCCAGCAACATGCGCTGCGCCGCCGACAGCTCGCCGGGCGGCGACGGCCGGGACGCATCATCCGATGGCAACTGTTGGGGGGACAAACCGCACCTCGTGATCACAGCTTCGCCAACACTTTGCAGGTCCGATAAAACTCCAGCGTCCGCCGGACCTGCTCCCGGTTGTCGTTATCGGCAATGGCAAGCGCCTTCTCCTGCCATTCGATAGCCTGGTCGATTCTCCCGATCTGGTGTAAGGCCCGTGCGTGAACCTGCATCGCCTTGAGTGACTTGTCGTCCGCCCCGCACGCGGCAGCGGCGGAAGCCAGCGCCAGATCGGGATGTCGATCGCCCAGTTGCGCGAACGACATGTGGGTTTCAGCCACCACGCACAGACCCGCGGCACTGTCTTTATGATCGCGCATATAGTCCTCCGTCCACAGGCGCACGCGGGCATGATCACGCAGTTGATCATTGAGAATCCCAAGGGAAAACTGTATGCCTATCATGTTCGCTTCATCGACCTGGAGCATCTCCCCCAGAAGCGCCAGACAGCGCTCCCACTGACCGGCGCTCACCGCGAAGTTCAACTGCATCATCAGCTCGTCAAGCTGCTTTTTCGTCTTTGCCATTGCGCGCGCTTTGGCCAGACTGAATCGGCCGGCGACCATCTCGTCCAGAACCTCCTCCATCTGCGCCTCGGGGTGGCCGTGCCAGGCGATCTTGCCGTTCCGGTCGACGATGAACGCGTAGGGGATTCCGGTGGCGCCAACCGCGCCCAGGTAGTTCTTGTCGGTCACCTCGGTCGGGTCGAAACCCACCTCGTAGGCCATCTGGTCCCCGCGGCCCTTCACGAACTGCTTGATGTCATCCACCCGCTGTCGTTGCCATCCACTCCCCACACTGGTGAGCCCGACAAAGCGAACGCCGTGCTTGCCGTACTTGTGTTGGAGTTCGGTGATGTGCGGAATCTGCACCAGGCACGGCTGGCACCATAGGGCCCAGAATTCCAGCACGTAGATTTCCCTACCGGCCCCTTTCGTCGGATTGATCGGTCCGCCCTTGAGCCACTCGATCTTCTTGCCGAACGCCGGGGCCGGATCACCCAACTCCAACCCCGCCCACGCCACAGGCACACCGCCGCCGGTTGCCAAGAGCAGGGTTGCCCACACTGTCATCGAACGCATCGAAGTTCCCCTGTTAAGTTGTTTTCAGCATCATAAGGCATCAGGACACTATAGGAGCAATCCCCGAGCATCGTCAATAATGTAGCGTCGCCCCTTGTGGGTGACGAAAAACACAGGTGCGCCGCCCTTACTGGCGACGCTATTTGGTGAATCAATAGCGTCTTACGCTTGGGTCCGCTCCCTCACGGTCGCGGCTCGGTTTGTGCCTCCTAGGGTCGCGGGTCGGCCTTGCCGCGGGGTTCGAGGGCTTCCCCCGTCATGGGTACGAAGATGACGGGAAAGAGGTTTCGGACAAAGGTCGATCCGTCGGGCCGCTTCGTGATGAGTTTCAGTTTCTGGGTCCTGCCCCGTGGGCCCACGGGGATGCACATGCGTCCACCGGGCGCAAGTTGCTCAACCAGCGCCGGTGGGACGTGTCCCGGGGCGCAGGTTACGAGGATGGCGTCGAACGGTGCGTGCTCCGGCCAACCGGCGTACCCATCGCCGATCTTCGTCTTGATGACGTCGTAGCCGCGACGCTCGAACAACCGAATCGTCTGTTTCGCGAGCGGCTCGACGATCTCGATGGTGTACACGTGCGGCGTGAACTCGATGAGCACAGCCGCCTGATAGCCCGAACCCGTGCCGATTTCCAGCACCTTGGCATCGCCGGTGAGTCGCAACGCCTGGGTCATGTACGCGACAATGTACGGTTGAGAAATCGTCTGGTTGAATCCGATTGGCAGCGGATGATCGGCGTAGGCCTGCGGCTGCATTGGTTCGGGAACAAACCAGTGCCGAGGAACGTCACGCATGGCCTGGAGAACAGCCGGGTCACGGACATCGCGGCGGGCGAGTTGTCGCTTGACCATCCGCAGCCGTTCCTCCTTCCGCTCGTCGGTCCGCGGCCTTCGGTTTGCCCAGTCCTCTTCTGTCTGGATGGTGGCGGTCGGTTGGCTGGTGC
>Ga0190284_1000087_pt1 | contig 69546 bp, 58 predicted proteins | sample 48691812_MG_FD_161668 | JGI IMG/M metagenome (GOLD analysis project Ga0190284, IMG submission 161668) | Hydrothermal vent microbial mat bacterial communities from Southern Trench, Guaymas Basin, Mexico - 4869-18-1-2_MG | ecosystem: Environmental > Aquatic > Marine > Hydrothermal vents >... | reverse complement strand
CCCGTCGACACATGGGCCACCAAGCCCGAACTTGTGTCAAGGGGGACCCGGCTTTCATAGTTTCTTTCAGGGCGAAGTTCTCGCGGCTTTCAGGGCGAAGAAGGCCATCGGCGTGTGTAGGCTATCGCTCGGCAACGTAGTGCTCAAGAAGCTCAAGAAGCCGCCCAAGCTATCGTGCTCCTCCCCACGCCGCACGTCAGGAAGCCAGCAGCGCTTGCAGGCGCGTCAGCATCCCCGCGGGCGGCGGTTCAGAGATCAGATCAGCGGACCAGGTGAACTGCGGATGAAGTGCCGGGAACTGGTGGCACAGCCGCGCAGCCTCCGTGGCCGCGACGCCATCACCGTCGGCGGTGTTGATCAGCAAGTCGGTTACGCGTGACAGAATCGCTTCGGTGCTCGGTTTCATCTCGCGAGGCGGCGGACGGACCACGAGAACCACAGCCGCCGGACTGAGCAACGGAACCGCGCTGGAACTCTCGACAAGGATCCGCGTGGCGGTCGAGTAGCAACCGATCGCCGCGTCCAGTCCAGCAGCCAGCCCGTCACCACGGTGCCGCAGTCGCTTCACTTCCGTGGCGCCGGCGGTCATGTACAAGGCTGTGTCCTTGCCGGGGCGTTTGAGACGGAGGAGGTCTTCCAGGTAGAAGTCCTCGCCGATTGCTTCCGCACGCCGAGCAACCCCGTCGGGCCAATCGTGGGCCGGGCTGATCTTCAGGCAACCCAGCCCGGAGATATGCCTAAGCAGATGAGTTACGAACGAGGTCTTCCCGCAGCCGGAGTGCGGGCCAATCACCGAAAGGATGATTCGCGCAGCAGCCATCCACTCTTCGCTTTCAGCCCAGCCGATCCCCAATGTAGCGTTACCCCCGGTGGGTGACGAAAAACGCAAGTGCGCCACCTACGAGGAGCGACGCGACAGAGCAAGCCGACAGCCTCTCAAGGCCCTATTCCTCGCCGGGCACGATGCGGTGATAGGCGGTGTAGACGTTCAGGCGCGCCCCGCGCAAGAAGCCCACCAGCGTGAGACCGAAACGCCGGGACCATTGCACCCCCATGGCCGTCGGCGCCGACGACGATGCCAGAATCGGAATCCCGTGGGCGATGGCTTTGCCCACGATCTCGGCGGACAGTCGGCCGGTCGTCAGGGCGATTTTCTGAGACAAATCCATGCCGCGCTGCAAGGCCATCCCGGCCGCCTTATCGAAGGCGTTGTGCCGGCCAACATCCTCGGCGAAGAGAAGAAGCTCTTGGGTGTCGGCGATTCCGCATGCATGCACCCCGCCGGTCGTGCGATACAACTCGCCGCGTTTTGAGAACACCCGCCCCAAGGTCGCCAGTTGCGTCGCGCTCACCATGAGCGGGCTGTCCAGCGGGCGGCACTGGGCCAACAGGGAAGGGTCTCGACCGGTGCCGCCGCCCCCGCAACCCGTGCCGAGCGTCCACCGGCGGTGAATACTTTCGGCGGCGTCATCATCGAAGGCGCCGTCGCAATGGATTTGGCCGGTGGAAGCGTCGAAGCGAACCTCAGGAAGCCGCGCACGATCGCGGCACAACCCTTCGGAGACGAGGAACCCCAACGCCAGTGCCTCCAGATCCCGGGGCAGGGCCAACATAGCCAGCAGCGGGACGCCGCCAATCAGCAGCTCGATGCGTCGTTCCTTGACGATCTTGTCGGCGAGTGCCTCATGCCGACCCGATCCGCGGAATCGGCGGATTGGCCAGTCGATGGTCTGCTCGTCGCCATCGCGTTGCTGCGTTTCGCCGGCGGTGTCGGGATCATCTGCTAGCCGTTCGTTTGGCATGGCTCTTGCCGCCTCCAAAAGAGGCTGTGATTCGGTACGGGGTCGATGTCCTCCGAACGCACCCTGTGGTCGCAATGTCGAAGGGCGGCCTCAGTTGCTGTGGCGTAGTATACGGTTGGAGCAGGTGTCGGCCAACCGGCAGGGCGCGTAGCCGAGTCAGGCATGAAGTGGATACGGGAGTCTGTGCGTCGGGCTTGCGTGTGGGAGTTGGTGTTGATTGCGCGTTGTGGCGCCGAGAGGGCAACCCAAACATGTGTTTGGGGGGGCATTGGCTCACGCGGCGGATCGTGACACAACCGCTGCAGGAGGAGGAGTAGCGCCGGTGTTTTGCTTCCACCATCGATGTTGAGGTAGATCGGGCGGCGTAAGATCGGCAGGTGTATTGATTAAGTGTCTGGCCCCGTCACCAAGGAGACAGCGTTTTCGTGTGTTCGATATGCTTGTTGAAACATATCGAAAATCCTTGTGTACCAGTACTTATCGGTTTGGAGTGTTGACGTGGCGTGCCCATGTGCGATACTCTCTGGCAGCCGGTGAGTGAGATGAGCGGTTGCGTGCGCGGAGATCACTCGTTGATCGCGCGACTGCAGTTCGTGCTAACGGTGGTGTTCTCATCGGCTTCGATGCTGCGTCTGTCTACTGCGGCCCGCGTGGTCGGCGTTGCGTCATTATGTTTGGGCGATTGGATCAGTCGTGGCCGAAGCGAAGCGTGTCCGCGCTGCTGGGGACCTCCCGGCGGCGGCACGGTCGCGCGGCGATCAAGATAAACGGATGTCACCATAGGCGTTTGTCAGGTACCGAATCCCTATGGGTCGGTTTAGGTACTTTTTGGCGTTAGGAGACACGAATGTTAGTCACACGTAGAGACTTCCTGAAAACCTCCGGCGTAACGGCGGGGGTAGCCATTGCCGGGATGGGCTTTGCTCTCACCCCGGTGAAGGCGCATGCGGCCGAACTCCGCAAGAATCTGCAGGAGGCTGTCGAGACGACCTCGATATGTCCGTACTGCGGCGTCGGATGCGGGCTGGTGGTACACGCCGCCGACGGAAAGGTCATCAACCTCGAGGGCGACACGGAGCACCCGATCAACCAAGGCGCGTTGTGCTCCAAGGGGTCTTCGCTGTTCCAGATGGCCGGCGGCAACAACGTAAACCGGCTGACCAAGGTGCGCTATCGGGCCGCAGGGGCCGAGGAGTGGACGGAGATCAGTTGGGCAGACGCGATGTCGCAGATCGCGGAGAAGATCAAAGCCACCCGCGATGCGACCTTCACCAAGACCAACGAGGCCGGCAATACAGTGAACCGGACGTTGGGCATCGGGTCGCTGGGCAGCGCCGCTTTGGACAACGAGGAGTGCTGGTTGTACCAGAAGTTTCTCAGGGCTCTGGGCCTGGTGTACATAGAACACCAGGCGCGGAACTGACACTCTGCCACTGTCGCCAGTTTGGCGACCACGTTCGGCAGAGGGGCAATGACCAATCACTGGATCGACATCGGCAACAGCGACGCCATCCTGATCATGGGGTCCAACGCAGCCGAAAACCACCCCATCTCGATGCGCTGGGTGAACAAGGCCCGGGCGGACAACGGGGCCAAGATGATCAGCGTGGACCCGCGTTTCACCCGCACCTCCGCCGTGGCGGACCTGTACGCTCCGCTGCGTAGCGGAACCGACATCGCGTTTCTCGGCGGGATGATCAACTACATCCTGCAGAACGACCTCATCCAGGACACCTACGTCAAGGAATACACCAACGCCAGTTTCCTGGTGAACACCGGTTTCGACTTCACCGACGGGCTGTTCAACGGGTACAACGCGGTCTCCGGCAAGTACGACAAGACCGCCTGGGCCTTCCAGACGGACGGGGACGGCGTGATCCTCAAGGACAAGGACCTGGCGGACCCGCAGTGCGTCTACCAGTTGCTCAAGACGCACTACTCGCGCTATGACGTGGCCACCGTGTCGGGCATCACCGGCACGCCGGAAGCCAAGCTGACGGAGGTGTACGAGACGTACGCCGCCTCGGGCGCGGTCGGCAAAGCCGGCACGATCATGTACGCGATGGGCTGGACCCAGCACACCGTTGGGGCTCAGAACATCCGGGCCATGGCCCTGATCCAGTTGCTGCTGGGCAACATCGGCGTGGCCGGCGGCGGGGTGAATGCCCTCCGCGGCGAGTCCAACGTGCAGGGCTCGACCGACCACTGCCTGCTCTACCACATTTTGCCGGGCTACCTCAAGACGCCGAAGGACACCTGGACCTCGCTCGATCTGTACAATGAGTCGGCGCGGCCGCGGACCACCGACGAGCCGCGCAGCGCCAACTGGTGGCAGCACACGCCCGAATACATGGCCAGCTTTCTCAAGAGCATGTACGGCACCGCGGCCACGTCTGAGAACGAGTTCGCCTACCACTGGCTGCCCAAGATCGACGCCACGCTGGCCGCGACACACGAGTATGCTTGGCAACCATTGTTTGATGCCATGTACAACAATGTTGTCAAGGGCTTCTTCGCGTGGGGGCAGAACCCTGCGTGCAGCAGCGGCAACGCCGACAAGATCCGCCAGGCGTTGGGCAAGCTCGACTGGCTGGTCTGCACCAACATCTACTCGACCGAGACGTCCGAGTTCTGGCGCGGGCCGGGCATGGACCCCGCCTCGATCGACACCGAGGTGTACGAATTGCCCGCGGCGGCCTCCATCGAGAAGGAGGGTAGCATCACCAACTCGGGGCGCTGGGGTCAGTGGCGCTACAAGGCCATCGATCCGCCGGGTGACGCCAAGCCCGACGCCGAGATCTTGAACGAGTTGTTCACCGCGGTGAAGAATCTGTACAGCGAAGGCGACGTCTTCCCCGAACCGATCCTGAATCTGAAGTGGGACTACTTCGCCGATCCCGCCCTGATCGCTCACGAAGTGGCCAAGGAAATCAACGGGTATCACCTGGTCGACAGCGAGAACGGTGCCGCCGGCGACCTGGTGACCAACTTCACCAAGCTGGCGGACGACGGCACGACCTCGTCGGGTAACTGGCTGTACTGCCAGTCCTACAACATGGACGGGAACAACATGGCCCGGCAGACGGCCTCCGATCCGGCAACGGACGTGATCGGGCTGAACGCCGAGTGGGCGTGGTGTTGGCCGATCAACCGGCGGGTCATCTACAACCGAGCCAGCGTGGACCTGAAGGGCGCCCCCTGGGACGCCGAGCATAAGGTGATTTCGTGGGATCCCACGCTGAAGGAGGGTGCCGGCGGCTGGGCCGGCGACGTGCCGGACGGCGGTTGGGCGCCCATGCAGAATGCCGACGGCACCGACAATCCGGTTTCCAAGCTGCCGTTCATCATGCGTCGTTACGGCATGGGCCAGATCTTCGGGGCCATGACGGACGGTCCGTTCCCCGAGCACTACGAGCCGCTGGAGTCTCCGCTGGCGACCAACCCGATGGGCTATGCCCGGAGGTTGAACCCGGCGGTCGTGATACCCCCAGCCGAGGAGATGAGTCCCGTAGCCACTCCGGGTGGGTCGGACTACCCCATCGTCTGCTCGACCTACCGGGTGACCGAGCACTGGCAGACCGGGGTGATGACCCGCTGGATCCCGTGGCTCAACGAGTTGCAGCCGGAGATGTTCGTGGAGATGTCCGAGGAGTTGGCTGCGGAGAAGAGCATCGCCAACGGTGATCGCGTGTTGGTGACGGGCATCCGTCAACCGGCCGGCGTGCAGGCGGTGGCGATCGTCACCAAGCGCTTCAAACCCTTCACCATCCAGGGCGAAACGGTTCATCAAGTGGGCATCCCCTGGAGTTACGGTTGGGTGGCGCCGAACCCGGACGCTACGCGGGTCACCTGCGCGAACCTGCTTACCCCGAACGTGGGCGATCCGAATACGCGGATTCCCGAGAGCAAGGCCTTTATGGTCGATGTGGTAAAGGAGGCCTAAATCATGGCAGACAAATCATACTTATTCGACACGACGAAATGCACTGCCTGCCGGGCCTGCCAGGTGGCCTGCAAGCAATGGAACGAACTGGCGGCGGAGGATCCGGTTCCCACCAATCGGGGGACCTACGAGAACCCGCCCGATCTGTCAGCGACGCAGTGGCTGTTGATCCACTTCAAGGAGCACGAGTCCGACGGTGAACTCACCTGGAACTTCGTGCGCAACTCCTGTCGTCACTGCATGGACGCCCCGTGCGGCCAAGCGGCGACGAACGCGGACGCGATCACCGTGGACGCGGACACCGGGGCGGTCCTCTTCGGGGAAGCGACCAGCGCCGAGTCCTACGGCAAGATCCGCATGGCCTGCCCGTTCGGCATCCCGCGAAAGGGGGCCGACGGACGGTTGTACAAGTGCACCATGTGCGTGGACCGCGTGCAGGACGGCAAGCTGCCGGCCTGTGTGCAGGCCTGTCCCACCGGGGCCATGCAGTTTGGCGACCGCGCCGACATGCTCGCCGCGGCGGATGCGCGGGTGGCGGCGTTGCAGACCGACTTTCCGCAGGCGCGCATCCTGGATCGCCGGGACGTGCGTTTGCTGATCCTGCTCGCGGACGGGGCGAGCGCTTATAAGCTGACCGTTGCCTAGGATTCGCGTGTGCAATGAGCGGTTCGACCTTGCCAGACAAGTCCACTGAAGCGGCCGTCAAGGCGTTGACGCGGCGTGCCGAGCAGATACTCCAGGCTCGCCCCGCCTACAAGGAGATGGTCGATTTCTACCTGACGGCGTTTCGCCGGCAGATTGAATGGCGCGACCGGCTTGCGGTCCACCCCACGCCGGTGGATCGCGAGCAGGTGCGTGCCTGTCTGCGCGAGGGTACGCCGCTCGTCGAGCATTACGATCCGGGCATCGAATCGGATTCGCTTCTGGCTCTCTGGGCGGAAATGAAGACGGTCTTTCGCCGCGGAAACGCGGTCTTGGAGGAGGCTGTCGAAAGAATCGAGCAGGCCGAGCAGGCGGGTGACCTTCTGCCGGCCACGTGGCTGATGGAGCAGCGTCCGGACCGCGGCGAACTGATCGGCGATGTGGCCGAGCGGGTCGGCGTGGAGGAATCCATGCTGGGGTCGCTGGTTCGGGTGGTCACCTTTCCGCACTGGCAAGTGGTGTCGGGAAGCTGGCTTCCATCGTCGGGGCGTTTGCACGAGTGGAAGCGCTCGTGTTGCCCGACGTGCGGCGGGCCTCCGGTACTGGTGGAGCTTTGCACCAAGCCCAGCGCCGAGGAGAACATTGCCCCGGTGTCGCAGCGTTTTGCACACTGTGGGTTTTGCGCTTCGCGGTGGAGGGTTCCGGAGCTGAAGTGTCCCGCGTGCGGCTCGACCAAGTCGGGCGATGCGAAGTACTTCTTCACTTCCCAAGAGCCCGATCTGCGCATCGATTTCTGCAAGAGCTGCAACTACTACATCAAGGTGGTGGATGTCGGCAAGACGTCCGGTACGATCCACGTGGGGCTGGAGTCACTCAGTACGACCCATCTCGACGAGATCGCCCGGGAGAAGAAGCTTACCCCGTTGGAAATCACTACGTGACCCTTGGTTTTGTTTGGAGATACACGCGATGAAAGAGAAGCATACCGGCAATGCGGTCGCCACGTTGGCGATTGCCTGCTTGTTCGGCGCCGTCGTCCTGCTGCCCGGCTGTCCGCCGCCGCAGCCTCCTGTTCTACCTTGCACCACAGATGCGGATTGTGCCGGCGATCTGAACATCTGCATCGAGGGCGTGTGCACGGAAGTGGAATGCGTTACGGACGCGGACTGTACCGAGGACCAGGTCTGCAACGATGTGCACGAGTGCGAAGACGTGCCCGCTCCCGAGTGCACCACCGATGCGGACTGCGACGAGGCTGAGTTCTGCAACGACGGCGGCGCCTGCGAGGCCCTCGTCGACGACGCGTACGCCACCAACGCCTTCGCGGATGACGGCGCAGGAGGTCCGCTCCACACGGCTCATGCGAACGCGGGCGTGAGCGACTGTACCGCCTGTCATCACAGCGATCCCCCCGCCGGGTTTGTCGCCTGTACGGACTGCCACGACGACGACCCGAACGAGTTCAACAGCTACAAGAGCGTCGCCCACGATCAGAACGAGAGCGGCACCGGATGCCGTTCGTGCCATGATGCCGAGTGGGAAGACAACTGCGCCTTCTGCCACACTGCGTTGGCGAGTGAGTAAGCCGCGCATCGCGCCCCGGTACGGGCGCGTCGTTGAAGGTTCGACACTACGGTCGGGCCGAGATAGAGGCTTGGATGGTCGCATGACTGTCCACCTCTGTGTGACTAGAGCCTATCCCGAAACCCTTGTGGGGCCGGCTTTCCAGCCGGTCAAGACAGGCTAGAAAGCCTGTCCCACCGTTTTGGGATAGGCTCTAACAAACGGGGCGTCGGTCCACCAGTGCCTTCCTCATTGATGTTGCGTGCGTAACACTGGCGGACAAGCCGCCAGTGGCACCCGTCAATTAAGGCGTGACGGAGCACTAGAGCATTCTCAATCCATGCGTAGCGTGTCTGCAGCATGACGAAAGCGATTCTTTGGGTGGCCCAGCAAGTAGCCCAACACCAATGCCACGGTGCAACCGATGGGCGCGAACCAAGGGAAGGCGACGATGTGATACGTCGGATGGCCGTCCTGGTCCGCCGGACCGGGCCAGTAGCCGTAGTGACTGATCGTCAGCATGACAGCCAGGGCGAGGACAATCGCCGCCGTGCGGAACAGGTTGCCGCGCAGGTTCGCCCGTAGCTCGATGGCGACCCACAACGCCAGCACCGCCACTGCGAACCCCCAGCACATCGCGCGGGCCCACGGTTGGTGCCAGGCGACCGCAAACACGGTGAACACCGAGATCGGGCCCGACCAACACAGTCCGCGCCCGTCAACCTTCAACGGCAGGAAGGCCAGCAGGAAACCAGCCAGCAATGCCCCACTCGCGTAGCCGGCCATGGTCAATGCCAAGTCGAGTACGGATTCTTGGTACTCAGCCGCCACCGCGGCAAGCTGGGCAGCGATGCAAAGCACGACTCCCCATATCACGACCAAGATTCGCGATACGCGTACGGTACGCCGCGCTTCGGCCGGGTCCTCGGCGTCAACGGTCGTAGCCATCCGACGCCGTCGCCAGGGCAGGTAGAACGCCGATACACACGTCTGACTCAGTGCGGCCAAGATCGAGTCGAGGCTGGAAATGGCGGCGGCGAACACGGCTGCGATGACCATGCCGGTCAAACCGGCAGGCAACACCTGCAGAATGAAGATCGGGAAGATGCGGTCGCCCCGCTCTTGACAGAGTCGCAAGGCTTCGCCGCTCAGCGGATGGGTCTTGTAATACGCATACAGTCCCACGCCGACGAGCATGATACTCACGGTTACGAGTTGGCCGGCGGCACTGGAGAGGATCGCCAAGCGAGCCTGGCGCGGTCCCCGGCAGCAGAACATGCGCTGGGCCAGCAACTGATCGGTTCCGTAGATGCCCACGCAGAACCACGTGTTGGCGATGATCGCGGTCCAGAACGTGTAGGCCCGGGTGGGGTCGGGGCTGAAGTCGAAGAAGCGGAACTTGTCCGCCGCTTGCCCGGTGGCGATCATCTCGCCCACGCCTCCAGGCAGGGCGTGCACCACGAACCCTAACGCCATCAACGCTCCGCCCATGAACATGAGGAAGAGAACCGCGTCGGTCCAAATGACGGTGGCCATCCCGCCCATGAGCGTCCAGCCGACTGCGACCACGCCTATGGTCCAGATGGACCAGGTCATGGGGCTCAAGCCGGTGCAGTCGGCCAACCAGCCGAACAACGAGTCGCGCAAGACCAACTCGAGCACGATGGCGGTCACATAAACACGGGCCGACTGGGCCAGTATGCCGCCGAGAGCGAACAGAACCGTCGTCACCGACCGAGCTTCGGTGCCGAGTTTTTGCCCCACGTAGTCGTAGGGACTGTAGATCTCGCGCCGATAGTAAGCCGGCACCAACACGAAGCCGACAATCACCCGCGCGATGATCGCGCCGAAGAGACCGAGCTGTAAATAAGTGAAATCACCGCCGGGCTGGTATACGACGTAGGGCAGGCTGATGAAAGTGACCGCGCTGATTTCGGTGGCGATGATCGAAGCACTCACCGCGTACCACGGCAGCTTTCGCCCGCCCAGGAAGAAGTCACGCATGGACGCCTGTTTGCCGGCCAGCAACCCACCGACAACCGTCGTAACCAACAGGTAGCCGGCGACGATCGCCCAGTCGATCCCGGTGAACGATCCGGCGAGACCTGTCGATAACTCCGCGTGGCCAGGCTCCATGCTCACGCCGTCCTACGAGAACCCGGTGTGACAAACCGAGCCGCAACCGTAAGGGAGCGGTCTTCGCGCCCGAGATCGGACCGTTTCCTCACGGACGCGGCTCGGAAAGAAACTCCTCAACCACGCTTCAAGAGAAACCGTTGCGATGCGTTTTGCGCCGCCGTCCACTTGTCCTGGGCTACGCCCGACCATGCCACGCCTCGGGAGTCAGGTGGTGTCGCCTTCCATCGCCGCGCGCAGGTCGTTATCGTGTTGGGCGAGGATCTGCTGGGCCGCGCTACGCTGGTTCTTGCGGGCGTGCATCACCGCCGCGGTCTTCACGTGTCCGTCGGCGCGTTCAAGCAACGCCCCCGCCGCCTCATAGTCCAACCCGGTCAGCGCCGCCACCAGACGCGTGCCGCGATCAACCAGCTTGGCGTTGGTGCGCGTATTGACGTCCACCATGTAGTTGTCGTAGACCTTGCCGACCCCGATCATGGCCATCGTGGTGATCATGTTGAGCACCATCTTGGTGACCGTCCCCGCCTTCATGCGTGTGCTGCCGGTTATCACCTCCGGTCCGGTCAATACGCGGATTGACAGGTCGGCTGCATCGGGCACCTGGACGGTATCGACGCAAGCGAAGAAAACCGTGCGGCTGCCGCGCCGGCCGGCGCGCTCCAGCGCGCCGTGCACGTACGGTGTGGTTCCACCCGTAGCGATGCCGAAGACCACGTCGTCGGCACCGGCGCCGAGGCGCTCCATCTCGGCGGCGCCCGCCTCGGGCGAGTCTTCAGCCCCCTCAATGCTGCGCACCAGCGCCTCCGGCCCGCCGGCAATTATGCCTTGGACCCTCTCGGGTTCGCTGAGAAACGTCGGGGGGCACTCGGCGGCATCGAGCACGCCTAGGCGCCCACTGGTCCCGGCGCCCACGTAGATGAGCCGCCCGCCGGCGCGGAAGGCGTCGATGACCCATTCCACCGCCTGGCAGATTTCAGCCTTTGCCCCGGCCACCAGCGTCGGCAGAGTGGCGTCTTCGGCGTTGATCACGTCAAAGGCCTCGCCGACGGACATACCGTCCAGACCGGCTGATCGCGGGTTGCGCTGTTCGGTGAGTAGATGTCCGCGCTGCTGCATTGTCTCTTCCCGCTTTGGGTAATACCTCTTCGTCGCGGCGATTGTACCCGCAGCGCGCGGCGGTGGCGAAAGGCGCAGCTGCTTTTGGTTACGCTTCCGCTCCCTTACGGTCACGGCTCGGTTGGGTCCGCTCCCTTACGGTCACGGCTCGGTTGCTTGACAGGACCATCGCCGTCACCTATGCGTCGTCTCGCTGTTTGCACGACCTTTGACAGAGCGTATCGAGTATGCCGACACGTTGGGAGAAACAGTCCGCCTCGGTGGTGATGCTTGACTGCCATCCGCCGGCCTACGCACGCGAGTGGTGGGACCGATCGCTCGCCGCCGTCTTGCAGCAGGACACATTCGCCCACGAGGTCGTCGTGGTGGACAACCGCGGCGGCGATGCGACACTGAACCTGTCGGCGCGAGATGATCGCATTGTACATCTGCCTGGAGACTACGCGAATCGGGCGGCCATGTTCAATGCGGGACTCGCCGCTACGACGGCCGACTACGTTCTGCTATTGGTCAACGATACCGCCCCGGTCGTGCTGCGGCGCTCGACCTTGCGGACGCTACTGATGGCCGCCGAGCGGGCCGAACGCGTCGGGATGGTCTACGGCGATTACGAATTGACAGAAGCGGATGGGCGGGGCACGCCGTGTCACCTACTCGATCACCACCCCGGCCGCCTGCGTGAGACGATCGACTACGGCAAGGCGCTGCTGTTTCCCACCGAGGTGTTGCGGAGCCTCGGCGGACTCGACGAGACCTACATCCAGGCCGACCTGTACGATCTGCGCCTCCGCGTCTGCGAGGGGCAGTGCCTGGTTCACGTCGCAAACCGCCACGACGGCGCCTTGTACGGCGTGGTTGCCTCGGCTGAAGCGCACAACGTATTCGACTATTTGCTGACAGATCGAAAGACTCAAGACGAACACGAGCGGGCCCTCAGCGAGCACCTGCGCCGCATCGGGGCCTACCTGTCGCCCGAGCGCAAGTTGCGAAGCGCCACGTACGCCGCGGACCAAGAGCGGACATTCGACGACTGCATTGCCAGCGTCGTCATCCCGGTGCATCGTCGGCCGGAGTTCATCGGGACCGCCATCGAAAGCGTGTTGAACCAAACCCGCCGGGACGTCGAGGTGATTGTCGTTGTCAACGGCGGCGAATCCGATCCTACGGCAAACGAAGTCCGTCGGTATATGGACGGCCCAGACGGCCGCACCCGGGGTCGGCCGGAGGTCCGCCTCGTCGTGGTGGATATCAACAACATCGGCTTTTGTCTGAACGTGGGAATCGGCGCAGCCCGGGGCAAGTACTACGTACAGCTTGACTCCGACGACCGCCTCAAGCCGAACGCCGTCGAGAAGCTCATCGGCGTCTTCGAGTCCGACCCGACCGTGGGTATGGTCATTGGGGCTTACGAGGTGTGGGACCTCAACCCGCAGGACGGCACCGTCACGCGCAACCGCAGCATACCCGTCGTTGCGCATGAAGAATGGACGGACCAAAACGGCCCCAACAACCTGCTGCGCATCAACGGGGCGGGTGCCCCACGGGCTGCCCACATCAAGGTGATCGAAGAACTCGGCGGGTTCGGGGTGAACGATTCGCCGCACTGCCGCAACTACGGCGAGGACTACGACCTGGTTCTGCGCGTTAGCGAGCACTACCGCATCGGCCGCGTTTGGGAGCCGATCTGCGAGGTCGTTCGTCATCCCGGCGGGACCGACCACTCGATCGACCAAGCCACCATCGACCGCAACAACGAGGCCAAGGACCTGATGCGCCTGCGCGCCCTGCGACGACGGCAGCGGATCACCGGTCACAAGCCCATCGGCGCCGGCACGATCATCGGAGTGGATGGCGGCGCCACGAAGGTGCGCGTCCACCACGTTTTGCCTCCGAACCTCCGCGAGCGACGGTATTACCAACTGGGAAGCGCCTACGCCGAGCGCATTTATCCAAACGCCGAGGACTTCTCGCCGGTCGAGGTCCTGCGCCAACTGGAGGAGCGGGCCGCAGGTCGCATTGAGCTGACCACGGCGGAAAGGCGCCGGAGTGAAGCGATTGTGGATGCCGTCGTTGATTGCATTGCAGACGTTACCCGGCGAGTTCGCGGCAGGCGGATGCGGATCGGGATTGGTATGCCGGGTCTCAAGACGGCGGACGGGCGCGGTATCGCGGTGATCAACAGCGGGCCGCGGATGCCCGATCTGGCCGACAGACTCGAAGCGGGCCTGCGTCGCGCCGGGTTCGACTTGGCCGCTTCCATTGCCCACGTCGGCAGCGACGGCGACTACTGCGGAGTCGGTGAGCAATACGCCGCCGAAGGCTTGTTTCGAGACGTGCAAGACGCATACTACGTCGGCGGCGGCACCGGGTTGGCCGAGGCCCTGAAGCTCCGTGGGCGACTCGTTTCCTTTGATGAAGCCGCCTCCTGGATCGCCAAGGCTTGGCAGATACCGTCAAGCTCGGGTCCGACGCTGGAGCAACTCGGTTCGGCAGCGGGGATGAACAAACGGTATCGCGATCTCTGCGGTCTCGATCCGGACCGGCCAACATCCGCGACCTACCCCGAGCGATTGGCGTTGCTCGGCGATCCGATCGCGCGGAACGTGCTCGAGACCACAGCCCGAACACTGGCGGAGTTGATGTTCGAGCGCCTCGACACCGTTTACGGTGGCCGCCGGCAGTTGCCGCACCGAGGGGACGACTACCTTCGACTGCAGCCCGAGCACGACTATCGCGGTCTGCTTCTCGAGCGGATCGTGCTGGGCCAACAGATCGGACGCCTCTACGCCGCGGACGAATACGCGCCGTTCTTCCGGGCGAAGTTCGACGCGTTCCTGGCGGAGTTCATCGCTGAATTGGGTGATGTCCGGCTGCGAGCTTGTGCGCTCGAAGGCAACGCGCTGCGTGGCGGGCTTGTTGTTCCGTCGAAGCTCCGCGCCGCTCCCGCCATCGGCGCCGCCATCGCCGCAACACAGGAGAGCCCTGACGGGGCAATACGCACGCATGTGCCCGACTGAATCTCTGGATCAATGGACGGTGAACTGTGGCACGGCTCCGGTCATCCGTGTGGGCGTCGTCCTACCCGAAGATGGGCGGACGATTCTCGACATCGAGACATCCGAGACGCCGTACATCCTCGTTGCCGCTGACGACTCGTTGGTGCGGCGCGAGGTGTCAGCAGCGCAGGTCTCGTTCGAGGTCGGCGGCAAAGGGGTGTTCGCGCGGATTGGCTCTGATCGCGTCGGCGCCGGGGCGGCGTGGTGCTTGGAGGTGCTGCCACGACCGTGCGGGCCAAAGCCCGCGGCTCCTTGCGGTGTGCTGTTGCCGAACGCGCAGGTGGGACGCGGGTTCCATTGGGAGAAGACGACCGACATTCGCATGCCCGGCGATCTGGAGGTGTCCGCGGTGGGCGGGCGGTTGCTGCTGGTCAACCGGGTGCCCGTCGAGGAGTATCTGCTCGGCGTCATCACCTCGGAAATGGCGGGCGAATGTCCGATCGAGTTTCTCAAGGCCCAGTGCGTGGTGGCACGTTCATGGGCCCTTGCCCATGCCGAACGCAAGCACGACGAACTGGGCATCGACTATTGCAACGATGACTGTTGCCAGCGCTTCCACGGCGTGGGCCGGGTCGGCGCTGCGGCGCTGCGGGCGGTCGCGGAGACGGCCGGCGAGGTGCTGCTGGCACGTGACGGCACGGTTGTTGACGCCAACTACTCCAAGTGTTGCGGCGGTGTCACCGAAGACCCGCGCTTCGTCTGGGGCCGACCCAAACCCGGGCTGAGCAGTCACGCGGACGCGCCCCTGTCCTCCACACTCGCGCAAATGGCCCCGATTGACGACGCCAACATCGCCGACTACCTGCGCGGCCGATGGCTGGACGAATGCGATGCCTATTGCAGTCCCGGCGTTGTTCCCGCAGAGCAACTCGCCCGGTTCCTCGGGCCTGTGGACAGTGGCGAGGCGTTCTTCCGCTGGCGGATCAACTACCGGCGCGAACAACTCCAGGCTGTGTTGCGGTCCAAGCTTTTTGCACGACCCGATCTGCCGCCCGGCGACAGGCTCGAATGCCTTATGGATCTGCGCGTGACCGCACGCGGGCGGTCCGGACGAGCGACCGAACTGATCATTACCTACCGGGCAGCCGACGGCGCCGTGTACACCGTGACCGTGTCGGATCAGTATCGGATTCGCGATTGCCTGCACGAGACCTTTCTGTACAGCAGTGCGCTGGAAATCGAGGTTGTTAGAGATGCCGATGGCGCACCCGACGAGATCGTTCTAACCGGGGCCGGTTGGGGACACGGCGTGGGTTTCTGCCAGATCGGGGCGCTGGGGATGGCCCTCGGGGGTTCGGACTGCAGCGAGATACTGGCCCACTACTTCCGCCAAGCCACGCAGCGACGGGTCTATGCATGAAATGTCGTTAGCCGCCCGTTCGGCTTGCAAGACACAGGCCGCTACGAAACGGGCTCACCGACAACGACACTACGACTTGGCCAGGATGTCTTCTATCCATGCCTTGGCGCGCATCATCGCTGGGAACCCGAGGGTGGTGGTCGCCAGCAGGGCGACTTGGCGTAGTTCGTCGTGTGTGCAACTGGCTTCGAGGGCCTTTCTCACGGCGGAGTGCGATCCGCCCTCCAATTCGCCCGCGAGATTCAGAGCCAGTTTGACCAGGGCTGCGGATTTCGCATCGAGCGGCCCGGCCTTGCGCAGCGATTCGCCGAGCGCTTCGTACGCACTCATGACCTCGGGATATTGCTGCTTCATACGATCGTAAGGTTCCGGTCGATCGGACATGTTGTCTGTCTCCTCTTGAAAACGACTGGGACACGCGACGGCCTACACCGGGGCCTTGATCATCTCCAGGGCATCGGCCGGGCAGACGGTGACGCATAGGCGGCACCCACGGCAGCGCTCCGCGTCGATTCGCGGAATGCGGTCGGACGCCTCGAACTTGATGGCCTGGTGCCCGCCGTCACGGCATGCGATGGAACACAGGTCACATTTGACGCAACGGTCCTCGATCAGCGAAGAGATCATCTTCACATCGCGGCGCAGCTCGCTGTGCGTGACGATACGCTCCAGACTCTTGCCGACGATGTCGGCCGGCGCGCCGAAGCCCTTCTCTTCGAGATAAAACGCCAGCCCGTCCCGCAGGTCGTCGATGATGTCGTATCCGTAGTGCATGACCGCGGTGCAGAACTGCACGGTGGAGGCCCCGACGAGCATCATCTCCACGGCGTCGCGCCAGGTCACCGGGCCACCGGTGGCGGTGATCGCGATGTCAACGTGTTTGCTGATCTCCGCGAGCGTCCGCAGCGTGATCGGTTTGGTCGCCGGGCCGCTCAGCCCGCTGAAAGTGCTCAGGCCCTGCACATCTGGGTATGGAACGAACGTATCGACGTCAACGCCCATCAACGAGGGAATCGTGTTGGCTGCACAAACCGCGTCGGCGCCGCCGCGTTTGACCGCTTGGACCACCTTCACGATGTTCGTCACCTGCGGCGTGATCTTAATCACCACCGGGCAGCGTTCGGCGGCTTCCTTGACCCAGCCGGCGACCCGTTCGGTCGCATCGACACTCTGGGCAAGCATGGCCCCGGGCTCCTCACCCATACTCCCTTGTGGACAAGAGAAGCTGCACTCGATCAGATCGACGCCGGCGGCCTCCAGACGCTTGACCAGACCCTGCCACTCCTCTTTCCTGGAGCCCATGATGCTGACCGCCACGACACGGTCGGGGTATTCCCTCTTGAGCGTTTCGGCCCGCTGTTCCACCACGTCGATGTGATGCTCGGAGATCAAATCGATATTGCCCAAGCCGGCAATACGCGAGCCGCCGTGATGCAAGGCGCTCATCATGGGGTAGACAAGGTCAACAGTCTCGGTCTCGACCGATGTCGTCTTGAGCACCGCGCCTCCCCAGCCGGCCTCGAAGGCGGCGCGGACCATATCCAGGTCGTCCGTCGGCGGCGCGGCGGACAGTAGGAACGGATTGTCAAACCGCACGCCGCAAAAATCGACCGATAGGTCTCTGTCGTGCGTAATCATCAGACATTCCTCCGACGTCCGCAGGGTAGGTAAGTACTTGTTTGGCGTCCCATGATCCAGTCAGAGCCGCGACCGTGAGGGAGCGGTCGGGCCGACGAAAGGGCCATGTCTACTTGCCCACCACGGAACTCATCCGCGCAGGTAGGCGTCGATGGCCGCCGCGGCACGTCTTCCTTCAGCCACGGATTGCACGATCGTTGCGCCGCCGCCCGATACGATATCGCCGCCGGCGAAAACACCCTCGCGCGACGCGGCTCCGGTCTCGGGATCGACGACGACGCGACCGCCACGGTCGAGCTTCACGCCCGGCAGCGCCCTGGCCAACTCCGGCGCCGGTCCGGCACCGACGGCGAAGATCACCATCGATCCGGGCAACCAGTATTCGGTGCCCGCGATTGCTTCCGCGTTGTCCGGGACGAACTTGTCCGGCTCTTTCCAGTCGATGCGAACGGCCTTGAGCCCGGACACCTTGCCGTTCTCCTCGGTGATTTCGAGTGGCATCGAGCGGGTGTGCAGTCGCACGCCCGCTTGTAGGGTCGAGTCGAGTTCGTCACGGCAAGCGGGCATCTCGTGCGGGGCTTCCAGACACACCATGTCAATGTCCTCGGCGCCGAGTCGCCGGGCCGCCGCGGCGGTGTCCATGGCCACACTTCCACCGCCGATGATGAGGACTCTGGTTGTTACCAGCGGCTCGTCACCCTCGCCGAAGGCGGCCGCGCAGGCGCCGTCGAGCAGGGTCTTCCACGTGGTTACGCCTTCGAGGTTCTCGCCGGGGATGCCCGGCGTGGCGGCCTGCTGCAGACCGACTGCGATGTAGACCGCTCCGTAGCCGCCCGCGAGCAGATCGTCGATCGTGTGGCGTGCTCCGAACGGAGCGGCGGTTTCGATTCGCACCCCGAGGTTCTTGATGTACTCGATCTCACCCGCAACCAGATCTCGCGGCAACCGGTGCGGGGGCATGCCGTAGGTGCAGATACCGCCGGGCCGCGGGCTCCTCTCGAACACGGTGGGGACGTGGCCGAGCCTGGCCAACTCCGCTGCTGCCGCCAGTCCGCAGGGCCCCGCGCCGATGATGGCCACTTTCTTGCCGTCCGCCGCCCCTGGCTGGGGCATTCTGCCGGACTCGAGTTCGGTCTTGGCGGCGTAGTGTTGGAGTCTGCCGATGGCGATCGGGGTGCTCAACTCGGTGGCGGAGCAGGCTTTGACGCACAGTTCATCGACGGGGCAAGCCAGCCCGCAGACGCCGGCAAAGACGTTGCGCTCGCGAATGAGATTGATGGCGCGTCGTGGTGAGTCGAATCGAATCGCGCGGATGAAGTGCTTGACCGGCACCTGGGCGGGGCAAGCCGCCACACACGGCGCATCGTCGCACAACAGGCACCGTGCCGCCTCTAGTCTGGCCTGCGCGTCGGTCAGGCAGCTTTCACATGCCACATCGCTCATCGGCAATCCTCGGATTGGGAAGCGGTCTTGCAGAGGCCTCTCTGTCGTGCCCACGCTATCAAAACGGCCGGCTTTGGTCAATGAACGATGACGGCGCTGCCTGCCTCCACACGCCGCATATGTCGTTGTTGTGGGTCTTCACGATTGGGCAGATCGCCCAAACCTGCAGATTGTAGGGGTTAGGTGGGGTTTCTTGTTAAATCCGGATGATCCGGTGCCGATAATACAGCGCCGCGCCACGTGTCAGCCGTTGCGTAACGGTTGGACGCCTTGCGGTTGATCGCGGACGGCTCCGGTGCCCAACGACAGAACCAAACAAGTGCTCACCACCGGGCAGGTCGCTAAGATCTGCAAGGTCGCGCCTCGCACAGTGGCAAAGTGGTTCGACAGCGGGCAACTCCGCGGCTACCGCATTCCAGGGAGCAAGGATCGCCGTATTCCCCTCCATCGGCTGATCCGCTTCATGCAGGCTCACGGAATGCCCCTGGAAGGGCTCGAAACGGGGCATACGCGGGTACTCATCGTCGACGCCGAGCACGAATTCACCACGTGGCTCCGCGACGCATTGAATGCGGAAGGCCGGTGCGAGGTGGAGATCGCCGCCACCATCTTCGAGGCCGGCGTCCTCACGCAAACTCACCATCCCCACGTTATCGTGGCCGACGTTTCCATGCCCGGGCTGCAACCAAGGCAACTTAGCCAGTTCCTGCGGACCAGCGAGGAGTTCCAACACACCAAGCTGATCGCCGTGAGCGGTGCCCTGACCCAGGGGCAGGGAGCGGCGCATCTGCAGGACGGCTTCGAGGCGTGCCTTCGCAAGCCCTTCGAGGTGCGCCAACTCACCAAGCTCATCGACGAGGTGGCTTTCGGAACCGACTGAACGGGTGCGTGGTCCGCACGCCGTTGCTCCGACCAGCGATCAGGCCATTGCCAGGACCTTGTCAACGCACTTCTTGATGCCCGCCCACGCCTGGGCCGGTCCCGTGGCGAGCATGTAGGCCGGCGTGGTGGCGATCTTGTGCGTTTCGTCGGCGACCATCTCGGTAGCCGGGCAGTCGCAGTGGGTGGCGCCCATCTGGTTCACCGCGGCGGCTGTGCTCGCATCGGTGCCGATGGTCAGCTTGGCGGGGATGTTCTTTCGACCGACGATGCGAGCCAGCATGGCCGGGGCGATGCAGATCGCCCCGATCGGCTTGTTCATCTCGAGCATGTCACTGACCAGCGATTCCACTTGCGGGTTCACCTTGCAGTCCACGCCTTCGGTGGCAAAGGTGCAGAGGTTTTTGGCTGCACCGAACCCGCCGGGAAAGATCAGCGCGTCGATGTCCCCCGCGTTCACCTGCATCAGGGGCTTGATGTTCCCCCGTGCGATTCGGGCCGACTCGGCCAACACATCGCGCGTCTCCCCGCGGGGTTTCCCCGCGGCGTGGTCGACCACCTCCAGCTTCACGTCGGACGGGGCACAGCAGATGATTTCCGCACCGGCCTGGTCCAGCGCCAGCATGGCGAGCGTGGCTTCGTGAATTTCAGCACCGTCGAGAAACCCGCAGCCGGACAGACAGACCGCAACTTTTTTGGCCATGGTGGTTACCTCCTGAGCAATGCACGACCTTCGTCGTCTGATCCCAAGCGTTCATTCCGAGACGACCCCATCTGCGACCTTCATTATACAGCGCGGGCGACCTAGCGCCCATGAGCGCGGACTTGCTCGGCGATGCGTGTAATCTCCGGTGGCGGCGGGCCCGGCAAGCGAAAAGCGGCCCAGCGCCGCAGGGCGTCGTCCGCCGCGTCCCAGTCCCCCAATTCTCCGGCGACAAGGACCCTGTAGTACCAGGCCCGCTGGGCGTCGGGAAACCGCTCCGTCAAGCGCTCCACGCCGACACGCGACTCCCCCACCCGACCCGTTCGGTAGCGAATCGCCGCCAACCCGATCAGCCCGTGGTAGCTGCACGTCTGACGTTCGACGACCGCCTCGAAGAGCCCCTCGTGGGTTTGCCAACAGCGGCTGTACGGAACGGTGATGACGAGCAGCAGCGCCGCCGCCGCCGCCGCGGCACCCACGCTGAAGCGCGGCACCCACGCAGTCAACCCGGCGCACAGCAGGGCCAAGAAGACACTCGGAAGATACACCCAGCGCTCCGCATAAAGCCAGTTGGCCGCCGGGATGAAGTGACAAGGTAGCAGCACCGCCAGCGCGAACAGTCCCACCGGAACACACCAGCGCCCGCGACGCCGCCAACCGACGACCAACGCCGACACGATCCCGCCCGCGACCACCACACCCGCCAACACATCCGCCCGCAGGAACGTGCCCGGCAGATCGAAGCCGCCCACGTCCCAGATCGGACACAGGGGCGTCGCCGCAAACCACTGTTGCACGACGAACCACAGCAGCGCAAACGGTGTTGCCGACTTGGTAATGAACGATCCATGCAGAAGCGGGTTGGCGAACGGGTCGATCATGTCCGCCGGCATCGTGGTCCAGCCACCGTACACGACCCAGCGCATGAACAGGAACAGCGCCAGCGCGAATGCGAGGCCCAGATGATGCGATTCCACGATGCGATGCAGAAACGACCGCCGGGGTTCACGCTTCGCCGAGCATCGTCGGTGCCACAGGTCCGTTATCAGAATCGCCGGCCAGGCGATAACCGCGTGCTCCTTTGCCCCCAACGCCAAAAGGAAGAGAACCGCGGTCGCCAGGTGATACCCCGGCGAAGGCGCGGCTTCGGTGACGTCCCGCCCCAGGTGGCGCCATAGCATCCAGGTGACCAGGACGCCGGCTAACAACTCGCCCCGCCCGACCACAAGTCCCAATGCCTCGGCGTGAATCGGATGGACGGCGAACAACAAACCCGCTACCCAGGCCGCCGCGTCACGCCGCCATAGCCGCCGGGCCAATGCCGCGACCAGCACGGTAGCCAACGCGTGCAACGCGAGATTGACAACACGAAACCCGCACGGTTGCCCGCCGCCCAAGGCGTAGTTCATCTTGAACGTCAGCGCCGTCAGCGGGCGATACAGCGAATCGAAGCCTTGTTCCGGAGGCCAATAGGGCGAAACGAGGATCTTACACCAGCCGCCCGCCGATTCCAGCAACGGGTTCTGCGTGATGATCGAGCGATCGTCGTAGACGAATGGGTATCCCAGCGTCCAGGCGAACGTCCCCGCCGCCACGACCGCCAGAACAAGATACAGCACGACCACCCGCCGACGGCATCTGTGCAGCCGCGCGGAGCGGGCCGTGTCCGCCATTCGAGCGTGCCATTCGTGGGTCTCGGACAAAAAGATTCCTGACACCTTTTGGAGCATCCCTGGAGGATGCTCACAGCCCGACCAGTTGAGGAAAAGCCCACGCGAGCCCGTGCACGACGGCCAACGTGTACAACCCCGCGACAACGTCGTCGCCCACCACGCCCCAGCCCCCAGGCCAGCGATCCTCAATCCACGTGGCGGGCCAGACCTTGACGATGTCGATCGCTCGCTCGAGGAAGAAACTAACCGCCAACAACTGCCACGTGGGCGCGATGGCGATCATGGCGACCGCGTAACCGACCAGCTCGTCGATGACCAGAATCCCGCTGTCCTTCGTGCCCAGGATCCGGTCCCCGACATCGTGGATCCATACGCCGAACAGAGTCAAAACCGCGGTCCCGGCGAGATAAGCCCAGAGCGGGACACCGTAGCGACCGGCCAGCCAAACCAGCGGAACACCGACAACGGCGACCGTCACCGTCCCGGACGCCGGGCAGTGCCCCAGCGGGCCTACAGACCCGACGATCAGGATGAACCGCTGCCAGGGTGTGCGAGCAACGGCAGTCGAGGGAGGATCATTATCGGTCATCGGTCTCAATCGCAAAGGGTGCAAACGCGCTTAGGAACGAGAGTAGCCGATGAGAACTCTAGGTTCGGGTCGCGGGGCGGTCAACCCTTGTCGAGAGTCTCGGCGATAGTGCCGTGCGGTTGTCGGCTTCGCGCGGCGCGCGTATAGTGATCGCTGCACCTCGGTCTTGGAGCGTAAGAAGGCTAATGCACCGTCACGTTTTGATCTTCAGGTTGGGTGGCCCACCTCTTCAGAGGTGGGGAACGCGAATTCTGCGCCGATTCGTGTCCCCCACGGCTGAAGCCATGGGCCACCTATCCAACGCGACCCGAAAACGAAGGTGTGACGGAGCACTAGGATGATGATATCGCCGTTTATGGACAGTTTGGAGAGACGGGTGCTGGTGTGCGACGGGGCCATGGGCACCAGCGTGCACGCGCACAACCTTCCCATCTCGGATTTCAACGACCTGGAGAACTGCACGGAAATCCTGGTCCTGACGCGCCCGGACGTGATCGCGGACATTCACTGTTCATTCCTTTCTGTGGGTTGCGATGCCGTCGAGACGGACACTTTTGGGGCCAACAAGCTCGCGTTCGATGAGTTTGGCCTGGCGCGCCAGACGCGGGAGATCAACCGTGAAGCGGCCAAGATCGCCCGCCAGGCGTGCGCCGAGTTCCACACGGCGGACAGACCGCGCTTCGTGCTCGGCTCGATGGGGCCCGGCACCAGGCTGCCCTCGCTGCGCCAGACGAATTGGGACACGCTGGTGGACAGCTACTGCGAGCAAGCCCGCGGTCTGATCGAGGGCGGTGTGGACGCCCTGATCGTCGAGACATGCCAGGACATTCTGCAAACCAAGGCGGGTGTTGTGGCGTGCATCGATGCGATGGCTGAATTCGGATGCGAACTGCCCATCATCTGTCAGGTGACCATGGAAACCACGGGCACCATGTTGATTGGCACGGAGATGGCCGCCGCCATCACCGCTTTGGAACCGTACGACCAGGTCCGCGTCATAGGTTTGAATTGCGCCACCGGCCCGGAGGAAATGTACGAGCACATCCGCGTGCTGAGCAAGACGTGTGATCGTTTGCTGTCGGTCATGCCAAACGCCGGATTGCCGCAATTGGTGGACGGCCGACCGCACTATGTGCTGACGCCGGACGAGTTGGCGAGGTGGCTCGTCGAGTTTGTCCAAACCGACGGGTTCAACCTTGTGGGCGGCTGCTGCGGGACCACGCCGGCGCATCTCGAGGCGGTCGTCAACGCCGTCGGCAACCGCGCCCCGAAAAAGCGCGCCGTCCACAGCGAGCCCTCCATGAGCAGCATCTACCAGTCGGTCGGCATGCGGCAGGACGGCAGTGTGCTGATCGTCGGCGAACGGAGCAACACCATCGGCTCGCGCCGGTTCAAGCGCCTGCTGCTGGAAGGCGACATCGACGAGATGATCGCCGTCGGGCGGCAGCAGGTTGCGGAGGGGGCGCACGTGCTCGACGTGTGCGTGGACTACGTCGGGCGCGACGGCGTGGGTGACATGAGCAAGGTCGTCGGGCGTTATGCCCAGGACATCACAGCCCCGCTGATGCTGGACAGCACCGAGCCGGCGGTGATCGAGGCCGGGCTCAAGCTCGCCGGCGGCAAGTGCGTCGTCAACTCGGTCAACCTCGAAGACGGCGAAGAGCGCCTGCGGCGTATCTGCCCCATGCTCAAACGCTACGGGGCGGCGGTGGTGGCACTGGCCATCGACGAGAACCCCGAGGAGGCCATGGGAAAAACGACCGCGCGCAAGGTCGCCATCGCGCGGCGCATGTACAAGCTGTTGGTGGACAAGTACGGCATCCGCCCGCATGACGTGTTCTTCGACACGCTGACCTTCCCCATCACCACGGGCAACGAGGACGACCGTCGCCTGGCGTTGGAGACGCTCAACGCGATCGAGCAAATCCACAACGAGATGCCCCGGTGCCAGCAGATTCTCGGCATCTCCAACGTGAGCTTCGGGCTTCAGCCGGCGGCGCGGGCGGTGTTGAACTCGGTTTTTCTCCACGAGGCGATAGAGCGAGGCCTGACCGCGGCGATCGTGCACGCCAGCGGTATTCTGCCGAGGAACAAGATCAGCAGCGAGCGATGGAACGCCGCTCTGGACCTGGTTTATGACCGTCGCGAGAACGGTGACCCCTTGCTCACCTTCATCGAGTTGCTCGGCGAAGACGAACCGGGCGACACGCGAGAGAAGGCCGACGAACTGCAGGTCGAAGACCGCCTCAAGCAACGGATCATCACCGGGGACCGTAGCGGGTTGGACGATGATCTCGAACAGGCCCTGACCACCTATCGACCGCTGGACATTATCAACGACCTGTTGCTCGACGGGATGAAAACGGTCGGCGACCTGTTCGCCGCGGGGCAGATGCAGTTGCCCTTCGTGCTGCAATCGGCCGAGACCATGAAGGCCGCGGTGGCGTACCTGGAACCATTGATGGAGCCGGCCGAAGGCACGAGCAAGGGTGTTCTCGTGCTGGCCACCGTCCGCGGCGACGTGCATGACATTGGCAAGAACCTGGCGGACGTCATCCTGACCAACAACGGCTACAAGGTAATCAACCTGGGCATCAAACAGCCGATCAGCACGGTCATCGACGCCTGGCGGGAGCACAATGCCGACGCCATCGGCATGTCCGGCCTGCTGGTCAAGTCCACGCTGGTAATGCGCGAAAACCTCGGCGTGCTCAAGGAGCGCGGTCTGACGCCACCGGTCATCCTCGGCGGGGCGGCGCTGACCAGGAAGTACGTCGAGCAGGACCTGAGCGGCGAGTATCCCGGACCACTCTTCTACGCCAAGGATGCCTTCGAAGGCTTGCATGTAATGGACCGCATTATGACCCGCGACGAACGAGCCGCGGACTTAAGTCCGCGCGGACCAAAGCCGGCCGCGCCGCCTCAGGCGCCGCCGAAGCCGGTGGTGCAACTGCCCACCGCGGCGCACTCGACGGTAGCGCGGGACGTTCCCGTGCCGCAACCGCCGTTCTGGGGCAGCCGCGTGGTCGAGGGCATCCCGCTGAGCGTCATCGCGCCCTACATCAACGAGAAGATGCTCTTCAAGGTCCAGTGGCAGTATCGCCGTGGGCGGCGATCGCCGGAGCAGTTCGAGCGCCACCTCGAGGAGGAGGTCCGGCCGATCTTCCACGAACTGGTGCGCTCGTGCGAGGACAACGGGATCATCAATCCGCAGGCCGTCTACGGCTATTGGCCCGTCCAGTCAGACGGCGACGCGCTGATCGTGTATGACCCGGATGATCCCGCTCGCCAGTGCGCCGGCTTCGAGTTCCCGCGACAGTACAAGGAGCCCTACTGGTGCATCTCGGACTTCTTCCGCTCCGTGGAGCACGGCGAGATGGACGTGGCGGCGTTCTGCCTGGTCACCGTGGGCAAGCGCGTTACCGAGGTGGCCCACGAATGGTTCGCCACCGACCGCTACCGCGACTACTTGCACCTGCACGGGCTTGGCGTCGAATCGGCCGAAGCCTTGGCTGAGTATCTCCACAGGCGAATTCGCACCGAGTTGGGCATCGCCGACGCTGACGCCCGCGATATCCCGCGGTTGTTCCAGCAGAAGTACCAGGGCAGCCGCTACAGCTTCGGCTACCCCGCGTGCCCGCGCTTGGAGGACCAGGTCAAGCTCTGGCCGCTGCTGCAGCCCGAGCGCATCGGTGTGTCCCTCACGCCGGACTTCCACCTCGAACCGGAACAGACCACCACCGCCCTAATCTGCCACCACCCGGAGGCGAGGTACTTCACCGTACGCTGACGAATCCCCTTGCTCCTCCCGGCGGAGGTTACGAAGGTTCTCAGCCCCCGAGCCTCTGGGCATCCTTCAGGCTGCGCTTGAATGCGATGCGGTAGTACGACATCAGGCTCAGCACCGACAACATGTAAACAACGACCGCGACGGTTAAGATGCCGGAGGCGACCCTAACAACCCTCACCACGCCCGATGCGCCCATCGCCCCACCCGCGCCGGACGAAACCGCCCTGAGTACGATCGTGAGAACAACACAGACCGCTAAACGTCGTGCGGTCCTCCTGGTCTTGACCGGCAATGTTGGGCCCTTGCGTATCAGCTCGGGCTCAGGGGTCCGTTCGGCTAACCCCGCAAGGTAGTACAAACCCGCGACCAGGGCTGACAAGCCGACGAGCAGAAATACCCATTTCGACGTCAACCTACACACGCTTGCGAAGCCTGGCCCTGCACCCGTTGTTGCCGTACCGGATGGCAACGTCAGTCTTACCACCAGCGCCATCACCGTCGCCACGCCGGCCCAGCGCACGAACCCACGCAGCGCCAACGGCTGCTCAGTCAGCGATAGGCGTGGGTCAAGCGACGTCACACGCAGAATACCCAGGAGAAACAAACACGCCGGAATCAGCAAGACCACGCGACGAATCACGTCCAGAAGCGTTGCTCGGCCCACACCCACGGGTATTGTCTCAAAGTCCACTACCCCGTAAGCTAGTAGAGCGAGCATCGGTCCAACCAACAACAGGACGCACGAAGCATAGATCAGCGCTTGCCCGCGACAGATCCGAGCCAGCCAGTGTGGATCAGATGCCGAAAGCAGGTTGCCGCACATCGAACGTGTCACCGGGGTCCCACACTCGGGGCAGTTCTGATCGCGCCTCAGCGTCCGCAGATTGTACCCGCAGGCAACGCAAAGCAGGTCGCGCGCGCTCTCCACCGTAGTGGGTTGCCATCCCGATCGCGAACCAGCCCGGTCATCGGTTGTCTCAGCTTCGTCCGTACTCACGATGATCTCCAGTACCTGACTTCGCGCAACGCCACTTCTTTGGGTATCGCACCGAGTAGGAACTTAACCGCCACGGGGCGGTGCAGCACTTCGTCCCACCCCGTAAACACCACACCCATCCCGCCACGTCCGAGTTCGTCGACCACACGGATGGAACCCAGCTTGCGCGGGATGTTCCTCTCGGCGGGGTCTCCCCCGGCGCCTTCTGCCACGTCACCGTCATGTCCGAATCGACGTTTATCGCGAGCTCGCCGACTCGTGAGGCAAACGCGCCTGGGTTCGGCAGAGGTTGGGTTGGATCAGTGTCTTGCATTTGAACCGACGTTGGCCCACACGATGTTCGGGAGTCACCTGTTGACGCCGATGATATACTACGTGCAGGGTCAATCAAACACTACTCCACGGAATGGATGCAGACGTCAACGTGTTTGCGACCTGGAAAGGCGGTCGGGAACGTGGTAGAGTGAGCGATCGCCTGTTCAATCGAGAGACAACCTGGAATGGGATTGGGACTATGAGAATGCGGATGTTGTTGTGTGTGTTGGCTCTGGTCGGTGGGACGGCGCTTGTCGCCGCGGAGGTTGTCTCGCACGAGACGCCCCCGCCGAAAGCATCCGATCACGCGAAGGACACCAAGCCCGCTGCCAAGGCCGATGGCGAGGCGCTGATCGACACCTGGGTGCGCTACGCCATGCCCGGAGAGCACCACAAGCTGCTCGCCAAGATGGCCGGCCGCTGGGACATGAAGATCAAGTACTGGATGAACGCCGACGTTCCCGGCGTGGAATCCAAGGGGACCTGTGCGCGGAAGTGGATCTTGGGCAAACGCTTCGTGCTCGAAGAGTTTGACGGCGGGAACCTGGCTCTTCCGTTCCAGGGCCTGGCGATTTACGGGTACGACGCATTCGAGGACAAGTATACCTCGGTGTGGGTGGATACCATGAACACCGCCATCACCACCAGCCTGGGCACCTGCCGCGACGATTGCGCGTCGATCACCTTCGTCGGTCGCCACGGCGATCCGTGGAGCGGAACCAAGCGAGACAGCCGCGGCGTTACACGGTTCGTCAGCGACGATCAGCACGTGCTGGAACTCTACGAGCCCGGAACGGACGGCAAGGAATTCAAGATTCTAGAGATCGTCTACACACGCCCGGTTGACGTCCCTTCCACCCGCGAGGGCGCGTCGCCCTGAGGATCGCGGATCCCAGTCCCGTTCAACCAGACAGAAGCACTGGGTTTGCGGTGCCCACCTCTGCAGGGCGTTTTCTACGGTTCGCGGGCGGCGCGGGCGAGGGCGACGAGCGATCGGGCCAGACCGGAGCGGCCGGGTTGCTTCGCGTACGCGACGGCGATCCGCGTCTCCCACTGGCGGGCACGGTCTTGGTTCTTGGGTGCGGGCTCGACAACGCTGGAGGGCGTGGTCACGCCGGGACCACGGGCGCCCGCGTTGGCGAGGAAACCGGCACCGAATGCGAAAACGATGATCGCGGCGTAGCGCAGCAGAACCGCCATCCGTCCATGTTTCCATACAGTACGGTCATCGGCTCCTGAAGCGCGTGGGTCGTCCGTTCTTGCGGGCGGCGTGCCATCCCAGGGCACCGGTGCGGTCACGGGTTCGTCGATGGCGCGCATCGCCGCCAGCGTGCGGCGGAGGCTGTCCACCTCGGCGGCCAGGGCGGGGTCGCCGGTTAGGTAGGCCTCGAATTGCTGTTTCTGCGATTCGTCGAGTTCACCGCCGAGGTAGTCGGCCAACATTTCTTGGGCTTGATCGTGCGTCATGGTTCGTTTCCTCAACAGACTTCGGTACGCACAGCGGACCCTACGAAACTTCGGTCCGCTCCCTCACGGTCGCGGCTCGGTTGGACTACGCTAGGCGGCGTCAAGGGGCCCATCGCCCCGCGAGCGCGTCGCGCACGGCGGTCAACGCCCGCAAGTAGTGGGTCTTGACCGTGGGGATCGCCAGTTCCATCTCGGCGGCGATCTGGGCGAAGGTCAACCCGTCATACATTTTGGCGATCAACACGCCGCGCTGGGCTTGGGTCACACTCCCGATGGCGTTGGCGATGTCGCGGCGCAACTCGTGCCTTTCGGTTTCGTCGAGCTCAGCCGAGGGCGCCGGAAGCATCGCGGCGTCAGCCGCCGGGTCCGCCGGTCGACGGGCGCGGAGCAGGTCGATCGCCCGATTGACGGTGACCTGCCGCAACCAGCCGCGCGGGTTGTCCGGGACCGTGCGGCGCGATTGGAGCAACCAACGGAGGAAGACGTCCTGCGAAGCGTCCTGAGCGTCGTGATGACGCCCGAGCAACCGGTAGGCCCAACCGTAGACGTCTTGCCGGTGACGCTTGAACACGCCCACGGCGTCAGTTGATTCAGATGCCGTCACGAGTGTCACCCCGGTATCACTTATTTGGCAACGTGGGAGGTAACCATAAGATCGAGGTCATCAAAGTTGCGGTCGCGAAGGTCCTCGCCGCTGAATTCCCAGGTGGCTTGGTTACCGTCGAGTTTGTCCGTGTTGGCGGCCACGATCTCGCCAGGCATCTGGACGATGATCTCGAAGGCCTCGTCGGCGAGGTCCTCGCTGATCTCGTGGTATCGCTTGTGCCACTGGTAGGCATCGGCGAATTCCACAGCAAGCCTCCGGTTGTCGCCGAGCACCTCCGCCAAAGCCGATGTCATCCGGTTCATGGCTTCGGCCTCTATGGCTTGTGCCTCCGCTATGAGTGCCTGGGACTGCTCTTCGTCGTCCCGCGCACCCGTGAGCATGTGGGCCAGGCGAGCGCAATCCGTGTCCTTCTCCATGGTTTGCAGAGCGGCACGGATTCGCAACCACGCGTCCTGCGGCGCGTCGGGGTCTGCGTCGCGCAAAGCGGAGCGAGCGAAGGCGGTCATCTTGGCCACTTCGATGCGGACCAGCCTCTCAACCGCGTACGACCAGTGGTCCATGTTCCATTGGGTATCGTCCGGGTCGGGGAGAGACTCGTCGATTTCCCCGATGAGTTCTGCGCTAATGGCCTCGAGGTGAGCCCAGTGGCGGCGCAGCGGGTAGGACCTGTGAAAGTGGTAGTAGGTGCCATCAGCGCGCTGCTCGATAGTCAGCGTCGTGGGGAATCGCAGATAGAGCTCGACGTCAGGATCGTCGGGGCCGGCGTAACACCCGGGCAGTTCCATGCCGGGCGGAAAGACCTTCTCGGCGAGGAAGATGTGCGTTTCGTCGCCGTCGTCGTCGACCTGGGTCTTGCGGTCCACACTCCAGCCGGCCTGGTGCGAGGGCAATGCGTCGCCCTCTGTCAGCTCGGACAGCGAGTCGGCTTCGTACTCGATCCGGGCGGTCACACCGCCGTCGTCGGCTACTTTGATGGTCTCCTTACGCTTCACGCACCCGGTCAGGGCTACGGCAACCATCGTACCCAGAGCGACACACAACGTTGTTCGCTGAGTCACCATGTCGATACCTCCTCAAAGCGTGCCAATGCCACATCCATCCTACAGGACGGAGTTCGATGGGGTTTGGATGACACAAAAGAAGTGGATTGTTCACGGCGCCTTGTCATCCGCGTTCTGAACCGGTGTTCGCGAGCCGGTTGCCCGGGTTTGGCATTGGCCGACCTGGGGTCGGTCGACCAGCGGCTGAGTCAGGCGGCGCAGGGGGCGCAAGCGGTCGGCGTCGCTCTCGATGCCGCCAAGGTATGTGTTGAAGAACTGGAGCGTTTTGTCGGCGTACGCCTCGGGCTGAGCCACGACGGATTGATTATGCTTGGCGCCGGGGACGATCCAGATGTACTTGGGCTCCCCGGCGTAATCATAGAGCATCTGGGTCTGCGAAACGGGGATGTAGGTGTCCTTCTCGCCGTGGATCATCAGGATGGGCTGGTCGCGCAATCTGGCCAGCGCTTTGCGCACGGAAGGATAATGGCAGTGGAAGCGCCGGCTGCACTCCCGAAACAAGAGCCAACGTAGGAATCGCCAGAAGATAGCCGGATGGTTCTCATACACGACGCGCACCTTGGCGAAAATCTTCGCCCAGCGCTTCATGAAGTACTCGAGGGTCGTGTCGCTGCTGAAGGCGCCGTCGGTGACGATGGCCCGGACGTTGGAGACCGCCTCCGCGGCTATAATCGCCGCCCCCGCCCCGCGAGAAATGCCGAATAAACCGATGTCCGGCGGGCGGGCGGCGTTTTCCAGGTAGTCCCCGACATAGGCGATGGCGCCGAGCATGTCGTTCACTTCGCGGTCGCTGGGCCACATCCGCGGGCGATAGTTCTCCTCACCGGCCGACCGACCGTGCCCGCGGAAGTCGAAGCTGAACACGTCGTACCCGGCCTCGATCAGCGGCTTGCAGTAGCGGGCGCAGCTTTGGGCGTCGCTCTCGAATTCGTGGGCGAAAAGGACCGTGCCCCGCGGCGCCAGCGCAGGATTGCACGGGATCATGGTGCCGTAGAGACGATGGCCGTCGAGGGCCAGGAAATCGACATCCTCCCCCTTCATTTCGGCGTAGTCGCGGGGGAGCACCGAGAGCGGCGGCGGCGTGTCGTCGAAGATGTTGATGATCAGGCGCAGGTAATTGCGAATGACGACGACCGGGACGACGATCAGCACCACCAACGTGGTCATCATGCTCATCAACGCCCAGTTGTGGGTGACGAAATCCCACACCCAAGCCGCCAGCAGGCCATCTGAATCCGCTAGAACGTAGAACCCAACCATGTTATCGAGAGTCCTCCGTGACCGGCGACTTCACGAACCCATGACCGCATCGAAATACGAGCCGCGACGGTGATAGAGTGATTGACGAAGTAACGGCTCCTGCTTCGTGGCGATCACGGTTGATACTGTACCGTGGGGGACGGTCCGGCGAAACCCAGCCGACCGGCGACGAGGCGCGGAGCACGGCTGACCGCACGGTGATCCAGATCAACTTTGCTGAGATTGACGCCGCGGAGAACAACGGCTCTCGGACGTACGTTCGAACGACCCTGGTGCGAAGCGCACGGTGAGCAGGTGTCGCCCGTAGTCCGGCGAGTTGCGGACGACGTGGGCCTGGTGGTGATACGTATCGCTCCCGACGGAGAGGATCAATCCGACCACTCCGTCGTCGGTGGCAGGCTTGTCGACTACGAGCTGCGCCCCATTGCTGGAGATGTTGACCAGGAATCCCCGCGTCATCCCGGTCGCAACTCGAATCATGACCGGCACCATTCCCTCTTCCACCTGGAAGCGGCACGTGGCCCGGCGATCGCTTTCGCGCCGGTAGCTGGCGATCAATCGACAGTGCCGGCTGAGCGCGGCGATGAACGCGATGGTGGGACAACGGATTTCTGCCTGCCGGCTCATGTCCTGTTTATCGGCGCGCCGGCCGGCGTGCTTCACCAGGTAGCCCCGATGGGCAACGATCGCACGGGACTGTACCGTTGCCGTAATTATCGGAATGTCGCCCTCGTGCCTCCGCTCCCTGACGGTCGCGGCTCGGTTCAGGACACGCCATGAAATGACGCGTGACGGAGTACTACTTCGTTTCACCTGTAGCGCCGCGTGCGAGGGGGCTGGACAGAATCGGCGGCTTATCGAAGTCGCGATCGACCTTGGCCAGGTCCAACTCCTCGAACAGCAGTGCCGGAACGCTTACCGTTGTGGAACCGCCACTGCTTGTCGTGTTGCGGACGCAGGGAGTGTCGCCCGCGGCCATCATGCGTTTGAACGCCTTGAGATCGACCTGGGCAATCTCGCTGCCGCGGACCGGCTCCTCGTGTCCGTCGGGATAGACCTTGTAGATGAGCAGGGGGACGGTTGCCGAACTACGATACCTGCCGAATCCACCGCCGCCACCGCCGCCGCCGACGGTGCCGAGTGAGGCGATGCGGATGCCGTATTCCAGCCCTTCGTCCTCACACACTTCGAGCAGTTGCTCCCGCAACCCCACTGCGTCGGTCGCGTCGGTCGCAGTAACCACCAGGCAACCCACCGAAGCACGGGGACCGTAGAGCCCGCGACCATGCCCCGTGGAGTTCTTGAAGGTCCTCGAGGGATTCCGCGACATGAGAAGGGCCTCGAGCCGCCCCTCTGTGACCAGTGTCACCGGCCGGGCCTTGATGCCCTGGTCGTCGTACAGGTAGTGCCCCAAGACCTTCTCGCCGGCGACGGTCTCTCGCGTGGGATCGTCCACCACATTGATGAACCTGGGCAGAATGCGCTTTTCGAGCTTGTTCTCGAAGTCATCCGGTCCGCGGCGTCCGTCCACCGGGCGCTGTCCGCCGGTGAACCGGCGCCCGAACTGTTGCGCGAAGACCGCCGCTGCCGCTTTGGGCTCGAACAGGACCGGTCCGGTGTAGGCATCGAGCGTGGGGGCGTCTTTCACCACAAGAAGCTCCCCGATCATCTCGCGACAGCGCTGAGACAGGTCCGCCGGCGCGGGCAGATCTTCGAACGTCTTGGTGTGGAGCGAGATGGAAGCGGACAATTTCATGCCGTCCTCGGACTGTACGGTCGCGGTGACGGAGATGGAGAACCGGGATCCCGAGGTACGCAGGCGCGTGCCTTCGGTGTTGACCAGATACTTGTTGCCCGCCACGCCGTCGATCTGTACGTGCGAGTTCTGGATGTCGGGATACTTCGCGAAAATTGCCGAAAGGGCCACCGCCAGCTTCTCCAGCGGGGCCGCATCGACGGCGACCGACGCCGGGTCCTCGAAGTAGACGGTCGTCGGCTCGCGCGAGAAGTCGTCGGGCTTGTCCTCGATCATCTTGGTTTCCATGAAGGCCTTCTTCTTCTCGAAGGTCTCGACCACCTGCTTGTACTGACGATCGGTCGCCCACCAGACGGCTTGGCGAATGGCGTTGTAATCATCCTCGATCGGAATGGAAACGCGCATGCCCCAACTGCCGAAATAGCGTCCATACCGGTCCCCGCTGAAGTTGGTGTCGTCCAGGGAATAGGAGCCGACGCGGACATCGGTGCGCAGGTGTCGCGCCCGCCGTTCGCTTTTGCGAGCGACGGCCCCAAGATCGGCGGACACCGAAACGTGCGCCGCGTCAAGCAGCCCGTACTGGAGGAAATACGGGCGCTGCAGGTCTTCGAGCTTCAAGCCCGTCTTGGCCCGTTCCAACTCGTCCACCAGGGCGCGTAGCACCACGTCCTGTTTCATTTCACGTTCGACGGTTTCGTCCGCCCGCGCCCATGCGAGCGGAGCCCACGCCACTAGAACGATCGCAACGCCGTGTCTCATCTGCTTATCTCCCAAACACGTTCGTTTTTTCAGTTCTTCTCCGAAGCGATGGGGGCCTGGAGTATCGGGGGACGGTCCTGGGCCTTGCGTTTCTTCTCCACCTCGATCTGCTCGACGAGTATGCTCGGCGAGATGCCCGAGACCGGAATGCTGCCCGACTCGGCACCGCAGATCCCGTTGAAAACGTCCGGGTCGTCGCCGGTGCAGAGAATCCTGGAGAAGGAAGTCAGCGGCGTCCCCACAATATCCACGCCGCGGACCAACTCATCGGGACGACCGTCGACGAAAACACGATAGACCATGATCGGGATGACTTTGAACGCTTGCGGGCCCCACCGCCGTGTGCTGGTGAACCCACCGGAAATGTCCTCGAACAGCAACCCGAACTCCTTGCCCTGCTTTTTGCACTCGGCGACCAGCAGGGCACGCAATTCGTCGAAGGGCACCTGTTTGGTCGATTCGACGATGGTGTTCCCCATGCGCGACACCACCCTGGCCCCGGGCTGACGCCGACCGTGGCCGTTCGATTTGACAAACCCCCGCGTCGGAGAGCGCGACATCAGGAATGTCCGTAGGATACCGTTCTCCACCAACCGGGCGGGTTGGGCGGGTATACATTCGTCGTCGAATTCATAGAAGCCGTTCAGGTCAATGCCGTTAAACTGTCGCCGTGTGGGGTCGTCCATGACACTCAGGAACGGGGGGAGGATCTCCTGCCCAACCTTCTTGGCAAAGGTCTGCCCTTCTTCGACGTCTTTTTGGCGATGACCTTCGATGCGGTGACCGAAAATCTCGTGGAAGAAGACGCCGCTGGCCCGGTTCATCAGAATCGCCGGCCCGATGTAGGGATCCACGATGTGGGCTTGGCGCAGCGCGAGAACGTCCGCGATGACGCGCTCGACCGCCTGCATGATCTTCGCATCATCAGGCAGACCTTCGGGCGTATGCGAGTCGAAACTGGTGTACTGCTGCAGCTCCATGCCGTCCTCGGCGATCGTGGACGCTCGAATCCCAATCCGCCACCATCCGCGCCCGAACTGCAGCCGGCTCCCCTCGGAGTTGATCATCAGGTGGTTCGTGGTCTTCCCGGTGATGGTCACGCCGGAATTGTAGATATGCGGGTGGTCCCGAAACGGGCGCGAGTATTTTCGCACGTTCTCCCGGAGGCGCGGGAGATCGACTGCCGGCGCCTCCGCCCATGGGCCGATGTGCACGCTGGGCTCTTCCCGCGAAAAATCGTCGGACGCGTCTTCCTCCTCGACCTTGACCTTGAGGTTGGCTTTCACCTGGGCCAAGCGTTTCGCCGCGGACTTGAATTCCTTGTCGGTGGTAAGCCAGATGGTGTGGCGCGTGGCTTTCGGGTCAGCGTTGAGCGGCAGCTCAATGCCGCCGCTCCCCCATCGGTCGTAGCTGCCGAAACCGCCGCCGCGGATTTGGCGCGTGCTGTCAATGGCGTAGTCGCCGCATCGGACATCCACATCCAGCACCCGTGAGTGATCCACGGCGTCGGAGGCAATCGCGCCGAGCGAGGCCGCCACGGACACGGTCTTCTCGTCGGTGACGGCGTAGAGCATGAAATACGGCTTGGTCCCGTCGGGAGCGACGAGTTTCTCCATGGACAACTTCAATTCGCTCTCCATGATCCCCAGCACCGGGTGCTCGCGAGCGGGCGTGTCGGCGTCCGCCCACGCCAACATCGGCGCACACAACAACCCGGCCCACAGTACCGCTCGCGCGGGCCAACGACACAGCGTGTTCATGGCGTTTCCCTCTTGTTCAAAGGAACCTGCGATGGCGCATCCCGAAAGGGCTGAGCCCTCCAGAGCATCGGGCTCATCCTAACCCATGCTGCCGTCTGTGCAACCCGTCCGCATGCGCGGTATTTGCCAGAGGTGTGGCCATATTCCGGGGTGCGGTTGATTTTTTCGCCCCACAGTTCCATTGGACGTAGTCCACGGTACTCGTATCTCGCGGGTTGCCGCACATCGGATCAGCGGACGCTTGGTGCCACAAAAGATGGTCACACCCTGCTAGCTTGCTACACAGACCGCCACAAGGTGTTGGCTAGCGCGAGCTGCAATGCTAGAATTTCCACCGATTATGGATCTGTGCGTCATTCACGTCGTCGAATCACTCGAGCCGCAAGCGGGCTCGGTAGCCGTTTCGCTGGGTGGCTTGTCCGCCGCCCTGGGCGAGCGTGGAATCGAATCCGACGCGATCACGCTCGATCGAAATCGGACGGTGTTCGGCGTGGGGCGTAGCACGCCATTCGAGCCGCGCACCGCCGCGCGCATCGTCCAAGACGCGGCGGTCGTCCATCTTCACGGCTGGGGCGGTCAACTGTCGCGAAGCATGGCGGGCGCGGCTCGGAAACTGGGCAAGCCCTACGTGATCTCGCCGCTGGGGGGGCTTTGCCAGGGGCCCCACAACATACAGAGGAGGCGCGACCGGCTCCGCATGTTCCTGAGCGGCAACCGGTTGATCCGTGAAGCCGCCGCCGTGACCGTGCTGAACGCGGCAGAGGAACGCGCTGTTCGGGACAGCGGCCTCAATGACGAGGTCCGCGTCCTGCCGTACGGGCTGCGTTTCTCCGACTACGAAGCGAAGGACCACGCCGACGGCGACCTGCCCGCGGCGCTTGACGGTCGATGCCTGTTACTGCTTGGCCCCATCCACCCGGCTGAAGGTCTGGTGCCGCTGATGAAGGCCTTCGCGGAGATCGGCACCGAGGCTGACGGATGGCACATGGTGCTTGCCGGTCGGCAAGTCGGCCAATGGCGCAAGATGCTTGAAGCCGCCATCCGTCGCAAAGGCGGCGCCGATCGCGTTCTGTTCGCCTCGGCACCGGACGTGATGATTCAGCGGGCGTGGCTGGCGCGGGCATCGGCGCTGGCGACACCGAGTCTGCATCAGCGGTGCCCGGTTTCAACCCTGCAGGCAATGGCGGCCGGCGTGGCGGTGATCGCATCGGACCGGGTCGCTCCCGACGGATTGGAAAACGCGATTTGCGTGTGCCATCCAACTTGGAGGGACCTTGCAGATGCCCTGCGCCGGGTCTTTCAGCTTTCCGACGAGGACCGGGAGGCTTTCGCGCGGAAGGCTCGCGACGCAGGCCGATTGCTGCTCGATTGGTCCGTCCTCGCAAACCAATACGTGGAACTCTACAAGAGCATCGCCTGAACACCCGTGCGCGGCGGGTTACGGATTGCGGGGTAGTGTTGGGTCGACGAGCGGCGGCTCGCTGCCGCTGTCCAGCGCGTTCTGGTTGCCAGGGTCCCCATCGGAGGTGCCCAGGACTTTCTTGCGCAGGTAGTCCGGTGCCCTGGCCAGACGCCACCGGTCATCTTCCTTCACGATCAGCATGACCACGTCCCTGGCAGGCTCGTGCAAGGACTCGTCGAGTTCGATGCGCGCGTGGATGTAGTAGAGGTACTCGCCTTTCGGCGTCTTCATCTTCTGCAAATCCGCGATGCGGACTTTCTCGAGCGCCTTGCGACCCCGCTCGAATTCCTGCCGCGGGAAGGGGTCCTCGCGAACCGCCCACAGAAGCCGGAACTTCTCATAATCGCCCTCGACGCAGGTCTCACTGATTCGCCGCACGAACTCGTTGACCGCCGGGTCGTCGGACCGGACCTCCGGAGGGAAAACGATGGGTGAATCCGCGGATACGGTTGGTGGAGGACCGGCCGTCGGCTGGGACTCACGTTCGCAGGCCCCGATCCAGACAGCGGGCAGAAGAACCAAAGCGACCGGGAAACGATTCCACCATCGCCGCCACGTGTTTGACAAGGTGCTCATGTGAACTACCGCCGCCTCGTTGAGGACGGCATTATCCTATCCCACGCCGATCCTCGCGGCAAACCACGGGATGTACCGTCCTGCCACAAACCCTACCGTTTCACTCAAACGACGGGGTGTGTAGCCGGGGCGATGCGCGACAAACGCGTCACCAAAGCCTCAACGATTAACTGCGTCGAGGCGTTTCGATCCAGGTTCCGCTCGGCATCGGCAATGGCTCGGATCGCCAGAGCGGCTTGATCCGCACTCACGCCTGCGGCCGCCAGTCGGCCGGCATAGCCGGAGTTCACGACATCCGTCTCGCAGCCGACCGAGATGCGCAGCAGATCGCTGAACCAAGTCGCCAACAACAGGAACAGGGCTCTGAGTCCGCGGCGCTGGGCCTCGGTATCGGAGATGCCCTTCTCCCTAACGCCGAACTGCACGCCCAACGCCTTCGCGTCGTCCAGCCAATCGCCGGCGATCTTGGTGACCGGGGCGGTACCGAGATGCCCGAGGGCCTCGATGATCTTCGCGTTGTAGGAATCAAGACCATCCTGACAGGCGCACAAGGCGGTCCCCAGGCTTCCCTGGGCAATGGCGGCGTAGGAGCCGGCCAGTTCCGGGCTGATGTCGGGGATGAGTTCGGCGAGCTTGGCGGCCACGAAATCGGTGGGCAGCGGCACAAATGGCACCGGCTGACAGCGCGACTTGGTGGTGGCGAGCAGCTTGTCCAGGCTCGCGCTGAGCAAGATCAAGAACGTAGTCGGTGGAGGTTCTTCAAGGGTCTTGAGCAGGGCGTTCTGGGCCGCGGGGGTGATGCGGTCGGCTTGACGAATGACGAACACCTTGGCCCGCCCGCGCGCAGGCTTGGTGCCCACCGCATCGATCACAAAATGGCGGACGACATCCACGCTCAGGTCCAGCCCCTTGCGACTGCGAACCTTCGATTCGGGATGGTGCTTGTGCAGCTCGCGGTAAATCAGGTGCAGGTCCGGATGGGTGCCGGCCCGGACCAGGACACAATCCTGACACTCCCCACAGGCGTCGCACAACGCACCGTCGAACCCGGCAAGCTCCTCAATCGGCGAGCCTTGGGGATGTACGGGTCTGGCGCACAGCAGGATCCCAGCCAGGCGGTCGGCCATCATCTCCTTGCCGACCCCGTCGGGGCCGTGGAAGAGGTAGGCGTGAGGCAGGCGCCCGCTGGACAGTGCGTGCTGGACGATCCTCTGCGCCCGCGGCTGGTGATGAACGTCAAAAACTGACACTACCGAGCACCTCCCAGACGGCGGCCTGCACGCGCTGGACGTCCGCACCCGCCGGCACGATCCGCACCGGGCGCGGGTACACGTCCGGCAGCTTCAGGAAGTTGTCACGAACGCGCCGATGAAAGCGAATCGGGCGAGCCTCCATCGCGTCGGGCTGCACGTCGTCGAACAGCGTCTGTTGACCGGCGTTCTTCTTGCGGTTTTTCCCAGCGTGGTGGCTACGGCGCCCGGTGCGCACGAAGCCTTCCTTGACGTCGATATCCAGAACGATGGTCAGGTCAGGCCAGGTATCTCCGATGGCGTAGCCGGCCAACTCGATGATCCTGGCGATGTCGTATCCGGCGGCGCCCTGGTACGCGCAGGTCGCCGACACGAAGCGGTCGCAGATTACCACATGGTTCGCCGTAAGCGCCGGAGCGATTACCTCGCCCACGAGTTGCGCGCGGCTGGCCATAAACAGAAACGTCTCGCAGCGCGGGTCCATCTTGCTGAGGTCGTGTCCCAGGACCTCGTGCCGGATGCGGTTTCCGATTTCCGTTCCGCCGGGGTCCTTGCCGTAGGTCACCTCCAACCCGGCGGCGGAGAGCGCGTCCCCCAGTAACCGCCCCTGCGTGCTCTTTCCCGATCCGTCCGGGCCATCGAAGGCGATGAACTTGCCCGCGAGCTTTTCGATGAGTTTGGGTTCGAGAGTCGTCACGTTATCCTGCGCCCCGCCGCTTGATTTCGTCGAACACCTCCGCCGCGTTGTAGCTGGAACGTACGAACGGCGCTGAAGCCACGCCCGAGAAACCGCGCCGGCGGGCCTCGGCGGCCAACTCGGTGAACTCGTCGGGTGAGTAGAACTTGGCTACCGGTGCGTGCTCACGAGTGGGAGCGAGATACTGCCCGACGGTGAGCACGTCGCAGCCGACCTCGCGCAGCTCGTCGAAAGTGTGCAGGACGTCGTCGCGCGTCTCGCCCAAGCCGAGCATCAGACCCGATTTCGTGATGGCGTCGGTGTCAAGCTCCTTGACGATACGTAGCACATCGAGCGAGCGGCGGTAGTTGCCCTGCGGCCGATAGCGCGGCGTCAGCCGCTCGACCATCTCGATGTTGTGGTTATAGATGTCCGGGCGCGCGGCGCAGACGATCGCGAGTAAATCCCTTCGCGCGTGCATGTCGGCCGGCAACACCTCGACGGTCACCGCGGGCCGCCGGGCCTTGACCGCCAGAACGCAACCGGCAAACTGTCCGGCACCTTCGTCGGGCAGATCGTCGCGGGCCACCGCCGTGATCACCGCATGCCGCAGGCCCAACTCGTCCACGGCCTGGGCCAGGCGCTGCGGCTCCTCGTCGTCCGGCGGATCGGGGCGGGCCGTCTCCACGGAGCAATAACGGCAGCGGCGGGTGCACTTGTGCCCCAGGATCATGAACGTGGCCGTCCGTCGGGACCAGCACTCGCTCAGGTTGGGGCACTTGGCCTCCTGGCACACGGTGGCGATGCGGCTGCGCGCCACGATGCCTTTGGTTCTGACGAAATCACGTCCGCCGGGCAACGGACGCTTAAGCCAAATCGGCAGCCTCCGCAGCGGACGCGACTCGGACGGCAATAGCCCAGGTCGGACCAAGATCGGCCCTCCAATAACCGACGGACCGGTTTGCACCACCAGGAGGCCACCGGGCGAATGGATGATAGACCGGCAAGTGTGAATTGCAAGGGCTTCTCATCAACGACCATCAGTATGATTATACGAGGTCGAAGTGTTACCAAAAAACGGAGAGCATCCCCTTGAGCCGCCAACCCCTTTGAGGTACATGGCATACGGTGGACTCTCGACCATGAACGAAATCAGCTTCACACCCGAGCAGCGAGCGGCAATCGAGACGATCGATCGTTCGGTGCTGGTGTCGGCCGCCGCCGGGTCGGGAAAGACGGCGGTATTGTCGGAGCGCTGCGCGTACCTGGTCTGCGACGCCCCGCCGGAGCGGCGTTGCGACATCGACCAATTGGTGGTGGTGACCTTCACCGAGAATGCCGCGGCGGAAATGCGCGTCCGTATCCGCAAGGCCCTGCAGAGGCGATTGGCCCGCCACCCCGCAAACGCGCGCCTGCGCGATCAACTCGCCCTGATCGACAATGCCCGCATCAGCACACTGCACGCGTTCGGGCTGTGGATTCTGCGGCGCTGGTTCAGCCACGCGGAGATCGACCCCGCGGCTCCCTTGCTGGACGCGCACGAGGCCGACCTGCTGCGCGCCGAGACACTCGAACGGCTTTTCGAGCAGCTCTATGCGGAGGATTCCGAACTCGCAGCGGGCTTTCGCAAGCTCGTCGATGACTATGGATTGGGCGATGACCAGGGCGTCCGCCGCTTCATTCAGCAACTGGGCGGGTTTCTCGAATCGCTGCCCGACCCGGAGGGATGGCTCGCCCACTGCCTCGATCTGGTGTCCGCCGGTCGTCACCGATTGCTGACGCAACTGGCGGCTGACCTGGCTGAGGAACTCGAAGGGCAGGCGGACTACTGCCGCCGCGCCGCCGATCACATCGAGCATCATCTGCCCGACTTCGCGTTTTACGGCGAGAAGCTGGCCGAGGCCTTCGCCCGGCTCAACGAATGGCGCGCCCAACTGCCCGGCACGGATAACGACGACGGCGTAGGGCGGGTTTCACCCGCCGCGGCCCATGTGCGCGCACCGGATGAAAAGGCGGGTGAAACCCGCCCTACGGTACTGCCCGGCACGGATAGCAACGAAGGCACAGGCGCGGGCACTGCCACGGTTGCGGCACTCGGGCAAATTCAGGCGGTCCTCGGTGCGCACAAGTTCCGGGCTGCCGGGGCGCCACGGCTTGCCAAGGACGCGCCCGCGGAAGTCCATGCCCGCCGCGAGTTGGCCCGCGAGCTGTACAACCATTTCACCAGCAGATTGTTCAAAGGCCGCTTGCAGCGCGTCTTTGGTCGTTTCGCACCCGAGGAGTGGTTCGCCGGTCTGGACCGCATCGCGCCCTATGTCAAGATCGTGACGCAGTTGGTCGGACGCTACCGTGGCGACTACGCCCGGGCCAAGTCTGACTTGGGCGTGCTGGACTTCTCCGACCTCGAGCGCAAGACGTACGAGCTGTTGGTCAACCACGAAGACATCGCCGACACGCTGCGCCGGCGTTTCGAGCACGTGCTGGTGGACGAGTTTCAGGACATCAACCCACTTCAGGAAGCGGTCATTCGGCTGGTGTCGCGCGAGCCTGAAGACAAGCGTCCGGACAACCTCTTCGTCGTCGGCGACGTCAAGCAGAGCATCTACCGCTTCCGGCTGGCCGAGCCGGCCATCTTCCTGGAACGGCAGGCGGCCTTGAGCGACGCGGATTCCGCCGGCGTGTGCATTCACCTGCAGCGCAACTACCGTAGCGATCCGAACATCATCGACGCGGCGAATCACCTCTTCCGGCGTCTGCTCATCCGCAACGTCGGGGGTATCGAGTATGACGAGTCGGCTGAGCTTCGCGTCGGCCGTATGCCGGACGACACGGACTCCGGTGCGCGTCCCGGTGTCGAGCTGCACCTGCTGCAGCGCCGGTGGAGCGGAGCGAGCGACACGGACAGCGGGTTCGTCGACCCCAGTGATCCGTCCGAGTGGAGCGTCATCGAGCGCGAAGCGTACGTCATCGCCGGGCGCATCCGACGCATCCTTGATGAAGGCGTTACCGGGTTGGATGGCAGGCCGATCGGCTACGGCGACGTCGCGGTCCTGCTGCGTGCCGCCGCCCATACCGCCGCCCCCATGGCACAGAGACTCGGTTCGTTGGGCATCCCCGCCTGCGCCGACGTCGGCGGTGAGTTCTTCAGTGCGCTGGAGGTGCGTGACATCCTGTCGGTGCTGAGCGTCATGGACAACATGCGGCAGGACATTCCTCTGGCGGCTGTTCTGCGTTCGCCGGTGTTGGGTGACGCGCTGGGCGAGGACGAGCTTCTTGCGTTGCGGCTGATCGATCGCGACGTGCCCTTCCACGAAGTCGTGTGTTCGTACGCGGCGTCCGGCCCCGATTGCGGGCTGCGTGAGCGGGTGTGCCGTATCCTCGGTCGGCTCGAGCGCTGGCGCATCTGTGCTCGCGAGCGTCCGCTGTCGGAGACCTTGTGGCGCATTTATCACGAGCACGGCTACCTGGCGTATGTCGGCGGTAGGCCCAACGGTGCGGCGCGCCGGGCCAACCTGGTGGCGCTCCACGAGTATGCCCGCCGGTTCGGCACGTTTCAAAAGCAGGGGCTGCACCGCTTCCTGCGGTTCATCGAGTCGCTTGAAGAACAGGGGCAGGACCTCGAGGTGTCCCCAACGCCGGCCGCCGAGAATGTCGTGCGGGTAATGAGCATCCACCGCAGCAAGGGACTGGAGTTCCCGGTGGTTGTGCTGGCGGATCTGGGCCGGCGCTTCAACCTCACCGACGCCGCCGGGCGATTGATCTTCGACCGCCGGCTCGGGCTGGGCGTGCGCGTGGTGGATCGTGAGCGGATGATCGAGTACCCCTCGCTGCCCCATCATCAGGTTGCCGGCTGCGTCAACCGGCACATCCGCGCGGAGGAGTTGCGGATTCTGTATGTGGCCCTGACGCGGGCGATGCGGCGCCTGATCCTCGTGGGCTCGGCCGATTTGCCCGCGCTACGCCGCGACTACGCCCTGCACCTGGGGTCGGCTGGCCCGCTTTCGGGTCTGACCGTCGGCATGGCCGCCACACCGCTGGATTGGCTCGTGCCGGCGCTAGCCACCATGCCCGCGGGCGCCGTGCGCTGGCATACACAAGCGGACCGGGACCCGTGCGACAAAGATTCACGGATGAGCCGGCCGGAGGGCCCCAAGACCGCGGGCGTTCTGTTCCCGGTCCACACCTACGAAGAGGACGAGATGAGCGGTTGGACGCTGGAAGTTTCCGCGTCTAGCTCGGAAAAATCCGCGCGCCGTGCGGCCGCCGATCTGTCCGCGTTGCCAGCCGGAGAACCCACGGGGGCTTGCGAAGGCGAGGCGGCCTCGATTCTGAGTCGGCTGACCTACGTTTATCCTCACCTGGCGGTCTCCTCCGTGCCCGCGGTAGTCGCCGCGACGGAGATGCGCAAGCGATACGATTGGCTTGGCGACCCCGACGAGCGGTTGATCCCTGAGAAGGTGTATAAGAAGGCTCTTCCGAGCCGCGTCCGTAAGGAAGCGGTCCAGTTTCGGAGTCAAGATCCGCTCCCTCGCGGTCGCGGCTCGGTTCCTGGGACCACCTCGGCGGCTGAAACCGGGCTTATCACCCACCGGTTCCTTCAGCACCTCGATCTCGAGACCCCGCCGGAACCCGACGCCCTTCGGCGGGAGATGCAGCGTCTCGTCGCCGCCGGGATACTGACCCCCAGTGCGGACGAAGTCGTGGACATCGAGACCGTCGCGTGGTTTCTTGGCACGGAACTTGGAAGCAGGATTCGCGAGAGCCGTGCGAGCTTCCGGCGGGAGGTGATGTTCGTGCATCGTCGGCCCGCCTCGACCATCGATCCGCTGGTGGCCGGGCTCGAAACACGGGCCCAGGACGGTGAACCGGAAGCGGGCGATACGGTGCTGGTTCGAGGCGTGATCGACGGTGTTCTGCCCGGCGATACCGGCGTGGAGATCCTCGATTATAAGACCGACCGCATCGCGCCCGCCGAAGTCAGCGAACGTGCCCGGGCGTACGTGCCGCAACTGTCGGCCTACGCCGCCGCTGCCGAGGCCCTGTTCGCCAAACCGGTGGAGCACCGGTGGTTGGTGTTTCTCCACGCGCGGACTATCATCGACGCGGGAAATTGAAGCGCGTGGTATGCAACGGAGATATGATTTACAATGACCTGTAGAAGGTCACTTATGAAACACGACAGGGAAGACATTCTACGAGTGCTCGGCGAGAAGCGGGAGATCATCCGTGGCTATGGTGTCCGGCGTCTGGGACTGTTCGGTTCCTGCGCCCGGGGCGATACGACCGATTCGAGCGACCTGGACTTTCTGGTCGACTTCGACCACAAGTCCTTCGACGGGTATATGGATTTGAAAGCATTTCTGGAAGAGCTCTTCGGGTGCGAAGTGGACTTGGTTCTTACCCATGCGCTTAAGCCCAGGCTCAGTGCAGTCATCTTGCGTGAGGCTGTTTATGCCCCGGGACTATGAGGCGTATATGGAAGACATCCTCGAGGCGATTGGCAAGGTCCGTCGCTACACTTGGGACGTTGTTCAAAACAAGCTGCCAACCTTGGAACAGCAGCTCATGAACATCTTGGCGAAATGAACGAAGTGTTTGACAGAATGAGGTCGATGCTGGCGAGCGCGTTTGGCGAGCGTCTGCGCGGCGTTGTGGTGTACGGTTCTCAAGCCCGCGGAGAGGCTGCGCAGGACAGCGATCTGGACCTGATGGTGCTGCTGGATGGGCCGGTGCATCTCGGGGCCGACTTGGAGACCATTGTCGGAGCATTGTATCCGCTCCAGTTGGAAATCGAGCGCCCCATCCACGCTCTTCCGGTGGCGCTGGCGAGCTTTGAAGCCGGGGAGTATGCCGTCTACCGCAACGCCAAGCGGGAGGGTCTGTTTGTATGAATCGGGAGGTGATGGATTTCTGGGGCCGCGCGCGTCGGGCGCTGCAAACCGCCGAAGGCTGGGTCGAGCAAGACCCGGACGCGGCAGCTTCACGGGCGTACTGCGCGGTGTCGGCCTTGTTCGCCGCGCAGGGGCGCAGTTTCAAGAAGCACAGCGCCCTTGAGGCAGCCGTGCATCGTGACTTAGTCAAGTCCGGGAAGTGGGCGAAGGACATTGGGGCGGCCTATTCCTGGCTGGCCAATCTTCGCCAGACGGGCGACTATGGCGGCGAGACGCACGTCACCAGCGCGGAAGCGCGACGAGCGGTTGAAGCTACAGGGCAAGTGATCCAAACCGTACGCGACACCTTCCCCGAAGTTCTGCCCGACGAAACGCCATGAAGACCAAACCCTATCAGGCCCGTTGTCTGGAGATCGGCAAGGAGATTTTCGAGCGCGCCCACGCCGCGGAACCCGGCCCCTGGCGGCAGGCGTGGTGGGCCCAACAAGCCAACGATTACCTGCTCGCCCACGAGCGGCTCAAGATCCAGCTCTTCCGGTTTATCGACTGTTTGCCGGCGTTGCGCACCAAGGCGGACGTCGCGCGTCATCTGAAGGAATACTTGCTGTGCGAGGGGATGGATATCCCCAGATCGTTGCGGCTGGCGCTGAGCTACAAGAGCAACGACGCGCTGTTCGCGCGGGCGGTTGCCCGGTTCACGCGTTTTGCGGCCCAGATGATGGCCGGCAGCTTCATCACCGGTTCCAACACCGCCGAGGCGATCGCCAACGCCACCAAACTCCGCTCCCGGAAAATGGCGTTCACCATGGACGTGCTGGGGGAAACGACCACCAACGAGGCCCAGGCGGACAAGTACGCCGCCACGTATCTCGAACTGGTGGACGCCCTCGGACGCGAGGCGCCCAAGTGGCCGACCGTACCGATCATCGACCGTGACGGCGGCGGCCCCATGCCGCGGGCGAACATCTCGATCAAACTCACCGCACTGGACCCGAACTTCAGCGCCATTGATCCGGTGCGCTCGCGGCGCAACGTGTGCGGGCGATTGCGGCCGATCCTGCGACGGGCGCAGGAAGTGGGCGCCCTGGTCAACATCGACATGGAGTCGTACAAGGTCCGCGACCTCACGCTGGACCTATTTATGACCCTGCTGAACGAGCCGGAGTTCCGCGATTGGCCCGACGTGGGCATCGTGGTGCAGGCCTATCTGCAGGATGGGGAGAACGATCTGGCCCGGTTGTTGGAATGGGTCGAGGCGCGACACACGCCCATCGTCATCCGTTTGGTCAAGGGCGCCTATTGGGACTCCGAAACCGTTCACGCGGTGCGCAATTACTCGCCCGTTCCGGTGTGGACGCGCAAGTGGGAGTCGGACGCGTGTTTCGAGCGGATGGCGCGGACCATGCTCGCCGGCACGGCGCTGATTCGCCCCGCGTTCGCCAGCCACAACGTGCGCTCGTTGACCTCGGTGATCGCCACCGCGGAGGACCTGAACTTGACGCCCGCCGATTACGAACTTCAGGCACTGTACGGTATGGGCGATCCGATGAAGACCGCGCTGGTGCAGATGGACCAGTGTGTGCGGGTGTACTGTCCCTACGGTGAGTTGGTGCCGGGGATGGCCTATCTCATCCGCCGCCTGCTGGAGAACACCTGCAACGATTCGTTCTTGCGGCAGAGCTTCGGCGACAAGGCCAGCCACGACCAACTGCTCCGCGACCCCACGGATGCCCGCCCACCCAGCGCTCCGCTGCCGCAGCGCCACTATACTGACACCGACGAGGAATTGCCCATGTCCAACTTCAAGAACCTCGGCACCATCGGTTTTGCCCGCGAGGCCGACCGGGAGAAGATGAAGGCCGCCCTCGCTTCTGTCCGCGGCGAGTTCGGCAAGACCTATCCGCTGCTCATCGACGGAGAGAGAATCGTCACCGACCAGTGGATGGTGTCCACGAATCCGTCCAAACCGTCCGAAGCCGTCGGGCGGGTGGCCCAGGCCTCCGTGGCCCACGCCGAGCAGGCGATCGACGCCGCCACGCGCCGATTTGAAGCGTGGAGCCGCACCACCGCCGCGGACCGCGCCGGGATGTTGAACAAGGCCGCCGACATCATCGAGCAGCGCCGTTTGGAGTTGGCTGCCCTGATCTGTCTCGAGGTGGGCAAGCCCTGGACCGACGCCGATGGAGACCTCTGCGAGGCGGTGGACTACATCCGCTATTACGCCGAACGGGCTACGTTAATGGAGGAGCGCCCGCGGCGGCGCAACGTGCCCGGTGAGGACAACATGCTCATCCACGAGCCGTGCGGCGTCGCCGCAATCATTGCCCCGTGGAACTTTCCGCTTGCGATCCTGACGGGGATGACCACCGCGGCGCTGGCGACCGGGAATTGCGTCATCATCAAGCCGTCGCGACATGCGTCCGTGACCGCCGCGAAGTTGACGGAGATTCTGGCCGAGGCCGGGATCCCGCCGGGCGTGGTCAATTACCTGCCGGGTCACGGGGATGTCGTCGGCAAGTACCTCGTGGAGCACCCGAGTGTGCACGTGGTTGCGTTCACCGGCTCGCGCGACGTGGGGCTCGGAGTAATTGCGTCCGCTTCGGTGGTTGGCCCCGGACAGGGCCATTTCAAGAAGATCGTGGCGGAGATGGGCGGTAAGAACGCGATTATCGTGGACGACGACTGCAACGTGGACCACGCGGTCACCGGGGTGATCCAGTCCGCCTTCGCCTGCGCAGGCCAGAAGTGCACCGGTTGCTCTCGTGCCATCGTTCTGGCGTCGATCTACGAGGACTTCTGCCATCGGTTGGTGGAGGCAGCCAAGTGCCTCGTCGTCGGTCCCGCCACAGAACCGGGGACCTTCGTCGGACCGGTGATCGACGCGGGCGCGGTCCAGCTCATTGAGGAATACGTCGAGATCGGCAAGCAAGAGGGACGCCTGCTGCTCCAAGTTGATTCCAGTGGCGACGGGCACTGCGTGGGACCGATCATCTTCGCCGACGTGCCGCCCGAGGCCCGAATCGCCCAGGAGGAGATTTTCGGGCCGGTGCTTGCGGTCCTCAAGGCCGACGACTTCGACCACGCCATCACAATCGCCAACTCGACAAAGTACGCGCTGACCGGCGGGGTGTATTCGCGCTCGCCGAACCACATCGACCTGGCTCGCCGCGAGTTCAAAGTCGGCAACCTGTACGTCAACCGGAAGATCACCGGCTCACAAGTGGACCTGCAACCGTTCGGCGGCTTCAAACTCTCCGGGGCCGCCGCCCAGGCCGGCGGGCCCGACTACCTGTACCAGTTCTGCCAGGCCCGCACCATCTGCGAGAACACCCTTCGCACCGGCTTCGCCCCCGCCGAGCCCGCCGAGCCCGCCGAGCCGCCGGTACGCTGACGGCTGCCCTCGCTCCGCGCAAAGGAGAACCGCTGTTGTTCTGCCGGATGACGAAGGTGAGCCATGCGCCGGCGACTGCGGCCTACACTTTGGGCGCCGCCGCCAGAACCTCGGCACCGGCCTTGTCCGCGTAGCGCTCGAAGTTCCGGTTGAACAGTCCGGCCAGCTCGGCAGCGGTTCTGTCGTGGGCGTCTTTGTCCCGCCAGGTGTTCCTCGGGATCAGGATTTTCTGCGGCACGTCGGGAACGGCGGTTGGGACGTCCAGGCCGAAGACTCCATCTCGCTCGTACTTCGCGTCGTCCAGTTTCCCCTGGAGCACGGCGTCGACGATAGCCCGGGTGTAGCTCAGCTTGATGCGCGACCCGACGCCGTAGGCCCCGCCGGTCCAGCCGGTGTTGATCAGCCACGCCTTGCTCTTGTGTTTCCGCATTTTCGTCTTGAGCAGTTCGGCGTAGACCGTGGGGTGCCAGACCAGAAACGCATCCCCGAAGCAGGCGGAGAAGGTGGCTTGCGGCTCGGTTACGCCGACCTCGGTGCCGGCGACCTTGGCGGTGTACCCGCTGATGAAGTGATACATCGCCTGAGCGGCCGAGAGCCGACTGACCGGCGGGAGCACGCCGAAAGCATCGCAGGTGAGCAGAATGATGTTTTCCGGGTGCCCGCCGAGGCACGGGACCTTCGCGTTGGGGATGTACTCGATGGGGTAGCTCGTGCGGGTGTTCTCGGTGATCGAGTCGTCGTCGTAGTCCACCCGCCCGGTCGCCTCATCACAGGGGACGTTTTCCAGTACGCTGCCGAAGCGGATGGCGTCCCAGATTTCCGGCTCGCCCTCGGCGCTGAGGTGAATGGTCTTGGCGTAGCATCCACCCTCGAAATTGAACACGCCGGCGTCGGACCAGCCGTGCTCGTCATCACCGATCAGGCGCCGTTTCGCATCGGCCGACAGCGTGGTCTTGCCGGTCCCGGAGAGCCCGAAGAACAAGGCCACGTCGCCGTCGGCGCCCTCGTTGGCGGAGCAGTGCATGGTCAGCACCGACTGTTTGGGCAACACGTAATTGAGCACCGTGAAGACGCCCTTCTTCATTTCGCCGGCGTATTCCGTGCCCAGAACGACCATCTCCCGCGAGGCGTAATTGAGGTTCACACTGGTTTTGGTCGTGACCCCCTGCGTGTGCGAACTGGCGTAGAAACGCCCCGCGTTGAACAGCACCCAGTCCGGCTGCCCAAAATCCTTGAGCCCGCCCGGGGCGGGACAGATCAACATGTTGCGCATGAAGAGGGCGTGATAGGCCCGCTCGCAAACGATGCGAATCTTCTTGCGGTAGCGCGGGTCCCAACCCGCGTACCCGTCGATGCAGAACACCTGCGGGCGGGTTCGCAGGTAGTCGATCGCCGTCTCCTTGTTGATCTCGAAGCCTTCCGGGGAGATGGGGATGTTCACCGATCCCCACCAGACGTCGTCACGGGTGGTGGGCTCTTCCACGATTCGCTTGTCCGTGGGGCTCCGGCCGGTTTTCGCACCGGAGTAGGCGATCAGCGCCCCGGTGCCGGCCAAGGCACAACCCGCCTCGGTTAGACCCATCTTGTAGAGCGTCGGGACCGAGGGGTTGCGATAGACCACAGGTCCGGTGATGCCGTAAGCACTGAGATCGAAGTCCATAGTCCCAACCTCCAAATGGAATCACAATACGTGCCAGCCCGCAATCAGGGCTCTGGTTGGTGCCCTGGCGCGCGAATACTCTACCCGTACGCGTCGGTGTTGACAAACGTGCGATGACGGAACGACGAGCTTTGTGTGCTCAGAGCGTTAGGAGTCCGTGGCAGAAGTGTGTGGGACAGGCTTTCCAGCCTGTCAGACTGGTCTGGAGTCGCTGAAAAGACCGACTGGAAAGTCGGTCCCACAAACGGATCTGGCTGACCTCGCGCTGTACTGTTAACGTGGGGGGCCTTTGTAGCGGCCGATGGCCTGCGGGGTACGTGTTTAGCGTTTGAATGGCCCATCCGAGCCGCGACCGTAAGGGAGCGGACGAAGTGGGTGACCCCAAACATGACCGCTCCCTTACGGTCGCGGCTCGGATCAGGTTCCGGAACGCTAAACACGTACCCTGCGGGACGCAGGCCGCTACATCTCGGCAGCGCGAAGCTCCCGAGCTTGAAACGGCACTGCGTTCACCTTGATGGGGTCCGCAACTATGGCTGAAAAGACCGTCTACCTCGAAACCATGGGCTGCCAGATGAACGTGCTCGACAGCGAGCTCGTGCTCGGGCAACTGCGCGCCTGCGGGTACACGCCAACCGAGGACATGCACGAGGCCGATCTGGTGCTGGTCAACACGTGCAGCGTCCGCGGGCACGCCGAAGACAAGGCCCTGTCACGATTGGGTGAACTCAAGCGGTCCGCGCAGAGAAAACCCGAGCGCATCGTCGGGGTCATCGGCTGTATGGCCGAACGCGACCCGGACGGCATTTTCGCAAAAGTCCCCTATGTCGATCTGGTCTGCGGGCCGGCGGAGTTGTACAAGGTCCCCGCGATGGTCGAGGAAGTGCGGTCCGGTCGGCGACGGCTCGTGGCTCTAACCATGGACAAGTCGCGTAAGAACACGCTCCTACAACGGGCCACCGAATACGACTCGGTCGAGGCCCTCGATCTCTCGCGCGATCCGGGCCCGGACGGTCGCGTGTTGCAGGCTTACGTCCGCGTGCAGCGCGGGTGCGATAAGTTCTGCACCTTCTGCATCGTGCCGTTCACGCGCGGGGCCGAACGCAGTCGGGCGCCAGGGGTGATCGTGGACGAGGTCCGCATGTTGGCCGACCGCGGCTGTAAGGAGATCACCCTGCTGGGCCAGACGGTCAACAGCTACGTGAATCAGGACGGCGACCGCCCGGTGAACTTCGCGCAACTGCTCGAACGCGTGCACGAAGTCGACGGTATCGAGCGCATTCGTTTCGTGACCAGTTATCCCGGCGATTTTACCAGTGACATCTTCCAAGCCATGCGCGATTTGCCCAAGGTGTGCGAGTACCTGCACCTGCCGGTTCAGAGCGGATCTAACGCCGTGCTCGAGCGTATGCGGCGGCAGTACACCGTGGAGCGCTTCGGCGAGCTGATGGACGAGGCTCGGGCCACCGTGCCGGGCATCACCCTGGCGACGGACTTCATCGTCGGCTACTGCGGTGAGACCGAGCAGGAGTTCGAGCAGACGTGCGAACTGGTCCGCCGCGGCAATTTCAAGACCGTGTTCTGCTTCAAGTATTCCGAGCGACCGGGTACGGTGGCCGGCAAGCGCCTGGCGGACGATGTGCCCGATGAAGTGAAGCGCCGTCGCAACAATACCGTGCTCGATATCCAGGAAGAGGTCGCCGCCGGCAGCAATCAGGCCTTAATCGGCCGCACCGTCGAGGTGCTCGTCGAGGGATACAGCAAGGCGGCGCTGAAGGCCCAAGAGGCCGAGCAGTCCCGCGACGCCGAGACCACCTGGCGACGATCGGACCAACTCGTGGGACGCACGCGCGGCGATCAGATCGTGGTGTTCAACGGCAAACCGGAGGACATCGGCCGCATCGCCCAGGTGCGCATCACGCAGGCGACGGCCTTGACGTTGCACGGCCAACGGACCGACCGTACCAACTAGAGGCTATCCCAGAACCTTTGTGGGACCGGCTTTCCAGCCGGTCAAGACAGGCTAGAGCAGCTTCAGTCCAAACGTAGCGTCCGGCGTCTCGCCGGACGTCTTCTCCTCTCGGCCTGCGGGGACGCAGGCCGCTACAGTTGGATTGAGAATGCTCTAGAAAACCTGTCCCACAAGGGTTCTGGGATAGGCCCTAGATCTTTCTCCCGGTTGGCTATTCCGGCGTCCAGCAGACGTTGGGTTTGCGGTTTGCGGCGACTTCGTCCATGCGGCGCACCGGCGTGCGGTGAGGGGCCTGGCGCAGAAGCTCGGGGTCATTGTGCGCTTCGTCAGCCATCGTCAGCAGCGCGTCGCAGAACTTGTCGAGCGTTTCCAGCGACTCCGTCTCGGTCGGCTCGATCATCAAGCAGTGGGCGATCGGGAAGCTCATCGTCGGCGGGTGAATGCCGTAGTCCAGCAGCCGCTTGGCGAAGTCCACTTCACGAATGCCCAGGGCGGCGAAATCGGGAATGGTGACAAACTCGTGGGCGTACGGACCGGCGAAGGGAATCGGGTAGCGGTGCTTGATCCGTGCGGCTACGTAGTTGGCAGCCAGGACGGCCTTCTCCGCCACCTCCTTGAGCCCGTCGCGGCCTAGGGCGCGGATGTACGCGTAGGCCCGAACCAATATGCTGATCTGCCCATAGAACGAGCGCACCTTGCCGATGGACCTCGGGCGATCGTGGTCCCAGTAGCACGTGCCGTCGGCGCGTTTGGCGATCTGGGGCGTGGGCAAGAACGGTGCCAAGTGCTCGGCCACTGCCACCGGCCCGGCACCGGGACCGCCGCAACCGTGCGGCGTGCTGAAGGTCTTGTGGAGGTTGTAATGCATGACGTCCACACCAACATCGCCTGGCCGAGCGATGCTCAGCACGGCGTTCATGTTGGCCCCGTCGAGGTAAAGCTGGGCGCCCTTGGCGTGCAGGATGTCAGCCATGTCGGCGATCTGCCCGTCGTAGACACCCACCGTACTGGGATTGGTGATCATCAGGGCGACGGTGTCCTCGTTCACCGCGGCGCGGAGGGCGTCGAGATCGACCAGGCCGTCTTCGCGCGATTGGACCGTGGCCGTCCGGCAGGCGCAGATCGTGCATGAAGCCGGGTTGGTCCCGTGGGCGGTGTCGGGCGTGAGCACGGTGCGACGCGACTCGCCGCGGGCGCGGTGGTAGGCACGGATGAGCATCAGGCCGGTCATTTCGCCGTGGGCGCCGGCAGCCGGCTGAAGCGTTACCTCGGCCAGCCCGGCAATCTCCGCCAGATCGCTCCGCAGGCGGTTGAGCAACTCGAGCAGGCCCTGGGCGTCCTCATCGCTCTGGTAGGGATGCAGTTCGGCGAAGCCGGGCAGTGCCGCGGCACGCTCGTTGACCGCCGGGTTGTACTTCATGGTGCAACTGCCCAGCGGGTAGAAGTTTTCGTCGATGCTGAACAGGCGATGGGCCAGACCGGTGTAATGGCGCGTCAGTTCCATCTCGCCCAACTCCGGAAGTGGCGGCGGCTTCTCGCGCAGGCAACCGGCGGGCAACGCTGCCGACCGGTCAACCGGCGGAACGTCGCAAGCGGCCAGCCGAACGGCTGACGCGCCCGTCGATTGCCGCTCGAACAACAGCGGAAAGGCACTCTGCACACCCGTGGTCTCATCAACGGACATCGTGGTTCATTCCGTAGGGTCCGCTGTGCGGACCAATCAGTTCAAGCTTCAAGGTACTTTGGCAGTACAGCGCAAAATCGTTTTGTCCGCCTGGCTCCAGCCGCGGAGCGGCGACGGAATAAAGCCCAGGGCGAAGCGGAGTGAGCCCTGGGTCGACAAACAGCAGGGTCCCAAGCCCCCAACGGGGGCGACGGAACGACTTTGCGCTGTGCTGTTTAGTTACCTGTTGCCTGTTCCCCGCTTGGTCCGCACAGCGGACCCTGCGTCGGTTACGCATCGGCCAGGGCCTCGACCAGGGCGTCAATCTCCTGTTTCGTGCGTTTCTCGGTGACCGCAATCGCGAAGCAATCGTCCAAGTCCGCGTACCAGCATTCCAACGGAACTCCCGCGAGGATGCTCCTACCGCGGCAGTGTTCCAACACCCTCTCCACGCCGCGATCCGTCTGCACAACGAACTCCTTGAAGAACGGGGCCGCGAAACGCAGCCGGTAGCCTTTCAACTCGGCGATGCGGTCCGCGGCGTAGTGGGCTTTGTCCAGACACTGCGACGCCGCTTCGCTCAACCCCTGTTTGCCCATGGTCGCCATATGCACCGCCGCCCGCAAAGCCATCAGCCCCTGATTCGTGCAGACGTTGCTTGTGGCTTTCTCGCGGCGGATGTGTTGCTCGCGGGTTTGCAGGACCAGGCAGTAGCAGCGGCGTCCGTCCACGTCCTGCCCCGCGCTGACCACCCGCCCGGGCATCTTGCGCAGATATTTCTCGCGGCAGGCGAACAGGCCCAGGTAAGGCCCGCCATAGGACAGCGGGATGCCCAGCGGTTGACCTTCGCCGACCACGATGTCGGCGCCGTAATGACCCGGCGGCTTGAACAACGCGCAGGCGACAGGATCGGCTGACACCACGGCGAGCGCCCCGGCGTCGTGGGCGATCCGCACGACTTCGTCGAGTTGCTCGAGATGGCCGAAGAAGTTCGGCCACTGCACCATTACCGCCGCGGTTGATGAACCCACGGCGTCCTTCAGGGCGTCGATATCGGTTACGCCCCCGCGCATGGGCACCTCGGCGAACCCGAAATCTCGCTCGTTCAGGTAGGTCCGCAGCACCGTGCGGGTGTCGGGGTGGGCCGTTGCGGCGATTACGACACCATTGCGGCGGGTGACGGCGGACGCCATCAACACGGCCTCAGCCACGGCGCTGGCATGTTCGTAGAGGGATGCGTTGGCCACCTCCATGCCGGTCAACCGGCAGAGCATGGTCTGGAATTCGTAGAACGCCTGCAACGAGCCTTGACTCGCTTCAGCCTGATAGGGCGTGTAGGCGGTGCGAAACTCGCCCCGCATGGCCAAGTGATCCACGATCGTGGGGATGAAATGATCGTAGGCACCGGCGCCGAGAAAGCAGACCGCATCACGGCAGGTTCGGTTCCTGCCGGACAGCGACTCCAGGTCGGCGAGAAGTTCCATCTCCGAGGCACCCGTGGGGATGTCGAGCGGGTGGCCGAGTCGCTGGTCGTCGGGAATGCGGGAGAAAAGCTCCTCGATGGAGTGAGCGCCGATGGTATCGAGCATGTCGCCGACCTGGGCGTCGGAAATCTGCGTGTAGTTCATGGACGGTGCTTCTCACGTCGGGCGGTCGTTGGTGACGTCTACCTTGTAGACCTTGGTTTCGAGCACGCGGTTGTAGTTGGACCAATTGTCCTGCGGATCGCGATCCTTCTCGATCTCGGTCACGTACATTTTAACCTTGGCGTCGAGGTTATCCAGATGGTGGATCGCGATGGCTTCGGGGACCGCGGGCAGCTTGGGACTGCCGAACTCGTACCTGCCGTGGTGCGATAGAATGATGTGCTGCAACACCCACTTGAGTTGCGCGGGGAACGGCTTGCCCGTGTCCGCCTCGATCAATTCACACTTTTTCTCGATCCACAACGTCGCCTGGACGAGGTGTCCGAGCAGATGACCGGGATCGGTGTAGCTGAAGTTGGTGCGGTAGTTCAACTCGGCGGTCTTGCCGATATCGTGCAGGAACACACCGGTCAGCACGAGGTCCAGGCTCAGTTCCTTGTACTGCGGGATGATCAACAGGGCCATCTCCAGCACGTTGAGCGTGTGCTCGAGCAATCCCCCGATGTAGGAGTGGTGCAGGGCGATGGCGGCCGGCGCCGTGCGGAACCGCCGCATGAGTTCCTCATCGGCCAGGAACTTATCCACCAAGCGGCGCAGATCGGGCTGCTCGATGCGGTTGAGAATCTCGGTGACCCGCGCCCACATCCGATCGATGTCTCTGTCGGTGCGCGGCAGGAACTCGGCGAGTTCGACTTCGTCCTCTTTGACGGGGCGGATGGCTTCAATGATGAACTGAAGCGTTCCCTTGTAGTTCTCGGCACGTCCCTTGAACCGGGCGAACCCGCCCTCCGGCAGAGACTGGAATAGTTCCTCGGTGGCCTGCCAGACCCGTGAGGGAACCTGCCCGGTGCGATCGGCGAGCACGGCGTGGATGTAGAGGGCGCCCTGCGTGGTGGTGCGCAGATCCTTGGAGGCGATGAGGAACACTTGGTCCTCGATGCGTTCGCCGGGACGCATCTCACCGATGTAACGTCGTGCCATGAGCATCTCCTATCGTACACCCGTCAGGGGACTGTACGCGCTATCCATCCACACTTCAAGGCTCCGGCCCGCACGCAGGAGTTGTGAAGAAGCTCTCAGCTTTCAGCCGCCAGCCGTCAGCCGTCAGCCGTCAGCCGTCAGCTTTGCTGGTACTACCCGTCAAGACGTGATAGCTGGAAATCGGATTGCAGGGGAAACCCGCCTCCGGCGGGCGACCAAGCGGCGTGCAACTCGCTCGCAGGATTCGCCGGGCGTGCGGAAGATGATTGAGTAATGCGGCCTGATAATCTGGTCGAAGTCGTTCGTCTTGAGGAATCGTCCACGGAATCTGGAAGCGCGACCGTCCCGTGTAGTATGACAGCGCTGGATTGCCCAAAGCGAAGCGAGCCGCGGGCTTCAGCCCGCGCGGTGTCTCCGTTTGAGGGGCGTTCCGGCTGCCCAAAGGCCGCGCAGGCTGAAGCCTGCGGCTCGAAAAAGTACGTTCTAGCGCTGTCATAGTAGGGGCGTCCCGGACGCACCGATCCCGAGCCCCCATCCCCATGGTGCGTCAGGGGACGCGCCCTGCGCTGCTGGTTTCGCCCGCTCTCTTCCCCTTGTTGTTTCGCTTTCTCTCCTTGGCGGGCTCGGCATCGCATCCCACCTTGGGGAGCGCCTTTTGGGGTTTGGCCTGGGGCTTGCGGTCGAGCTGCTTCTTGACCGCCGCGATGCGTCGTTCCAGGTGTTGGAGCCTGGCCTCCGTCTCCACACGGGAGCGCTTCGATTCGTTGCGTATCTCCCGTTTCTCGGCCTGCAGATGCGTCAGTTCCTCCTTCAGCCGGCGGGCAGCGTCGGCTTGGTGGCGCTTGCTGCGCTGCCGCATCTCGTTGCGGTGCTGTTTCAACTCCCGGCGCACGTGCGTCTGGTGCTGCTTGACTTCACGCAGTTCGTCGGTGACACTGTGGCGGCGATGCTCCAGGCGCTCCCGCCGCTCCGGCGGTAGTCCCCCGTTCTCGAGCGACTTGTCGATCCGCATCAAATCCCCGGAGAGTTGATCGACCTTGGTGGGAAGGGTCTCGACGGCGAGTTCGAGTTCGTCGGCGCGCTCCGCCTCGGCGCGGAGGTGCATCTCACGAAGCTCGTCTTCCAAGCGCTGGCGGCGCTCGTGCAACTTCCCGGTTTGGTGTTCGAGCTGTTCGCGCCGGTGCTGCAACTGAGCGAGGCGGGCATCGAGCGAAGCCTTGCGAGCCGCCAGCTTCCCGGCAGCCTGCTCGATCCCGGCAAGCTCGAGTTCGATCGCCCGCTCGGGCCGGTCGGTCGCGCGGTAGTATTCGCGCATTGCCGCTTTGGGCCCGAAGTGTTCGCCGAGCACGCGCAGCTCCGCCATTCTCAACGGGACCTCAACGCGCTGCTCCAGAATTCGCTCCATATCCTCCCATCGCTCGTGCTCCTCATAGAACGCGATGAGTGCCTCCATGTTCTGCAGCGCCACCTTCACTTCCGCCATTGGGTCCGCTCGGCGGCCCCGAGCGCTTCCGCGGGGTGAACGCAATCGGCGCCGATCGTCCGAGTCATGTCGGTCCGCCAGCCGGTTCCGATCCGGGCGGCGCCGATCTGAAAACCGGCGATTCTCTGGCCGACGTCTTTCTGCAAACCGCCCGCGCTCCGGACGCTCACGCTCGGCGAGACGGTGCCGGCGCGGCCTGCGCTCGGGCTCGAAACTGCCGTCGTCGATCCAGTCCGGCATTCGATCCGATTCAGGCTCGAGCCTGTCGTTCGGCGAGGGGGGCGGCGCTGGGCGCGCGGGTTCTCCGGACGCCGTCGCCAAGATAGCGGTCGATGGCATCTGGCCGACCGACGGCGTTGGAATCAGCACAACGGTCACGACCATCACAACACAGAGAAGAGCATTCTGTCGTCCAACACGTGACATCTTCACGTCTCCTTGAAGTGCGAACCTGCGGGGTGAATCCGTGCCCCCACATCCAGGATGCCCAACGTCCCCACGTGGGTTCTATTGCGGGTGATTCACCGTGGAATCGTCGTGCGTGAATGCCGACGCCCGCTCCGGAGCGCCTGCGGTGGCTTGAAGAATTGTGTTGATAGCGCTCTGCCAGCTCTGGATGATGGTGTCGAACTCGTACTGGAGAATGTCGGACACGAGCACGAAGTCTTGAGCCACAAGCGCTTCGCGAACCTCACGGAGTTGATCCAGGGCATCTCCCAGCACTACGGTGAGCGCCTTCCCCTCGATCATCAGCGTGGCCGGATCGATCTTCAAAAGCCCCATGGCGTCGCAAATGGCTTGGTGTACCTGCTGCCAGGCCCGGAAACATCCGCCCAGGGCCCCGATGCCCATGTTGTTGTCACCTTTGGTGAACAGCTCGATCGCTTCGGTTCGCTTGTCGGCGGCGTTCGCCAGGAGGTCTTGGCATTCCGAAAGCGCGCTGCCTACGACCTGCCGTGGATCGGCGGTCACGAAATCGTAACGCCCGAACGACTTCAGCAACTTGCCCAACGTGTCACCGTACTCATCTCCTGTGACGTCCAGGCCATCGGCGCGGATTTCCATCACGAGTCGTTCGGCCCCACCTAAGCTGGCCCGGACCTCCTCGAGCAACTCGTTGACCGTACTGTCGGGCTCGAGTTTCGTCTCGAAAGGCTGTTCATCCACATAAACGAGCACGTCGACCTCCCTTCGCCGTCACGTCGAGAACCGGTGCTCCTGCTTCCCACATTATCGGCACCGCCGGGACTGCAGTGCAGCCGCATGGGGAAAACGGGCGGTTTCGGTGTTGGGTCGGGCGTGGTCGCGCGGGTCTTTCAGGCGGGTGTGGGGGGGCGCACCCGCGTTTTTCAGCACCCACAAGGGGTGGTGCGACATTTGGGGTCACCGTGGGTGAGTCAATCGACAGCTTGCCAAGCCACGTACGTCTGTTCAAGACCGCCCCGATGAGATACAAATAGCGGGACTATGTCCAGACGCCGCATCCAAGACGAAGACCGCCAAGCCGTCGCCGAGTTCGTCGAGCAACGATGGCATAGCAGGATGGTCGTGAGCGGGGGGAAGCCGCATTATCCGCACAAACAGGACGGCATCATCGAATGGCGCGAGGAGCGTATTGTCGGCCTGCTCACTTGGGTTCGCGAGGGGGACGACGTGCAGCTTCTTACCCTTGACAGCGTGCTGGAAGGTCAGGGAATCGGCTCGGCGCTGATGCTGATGGCCATTGAGGACTGCCGGCGAAACGACATCCGCAAGATTTGGCTGACCACCACCAACGACAATCTGGGCGCCATCGGGTTTTACCAGCGCCTGGGGTTCCGGATCACAGCCGTGAACGTGGGGGCCGTGGACGAAGCCCGCAAGCTCAAGCCCCAAATCCCAGAGACGGGTTACAAGGGCATTTCCATCCACGACGAGATCGTGCTGGAACTCAATATCGAGCCTTCCCTTCGTTAGCGACTGGTGATCGGTCCGGGTAGCGAATCTGGTACTGCGTTCCCCAAGTCTCACGACCACGCTGTATGTCCGCAGTCGTGATTGGAGTGCTCTTCGATGCCGCATGTTCGCAGTTGTGATCTCAGTGACCTCTTCAGCCCCGAAGGGGCGATATTGGGTAGCCAGGGGCGTAAGCCCCTGGGAATCTACGGCGATCGCACACCAGGGGCTCACGCCCCTGGCTACCGAGTTTTGCCCTTCCAGGGCTTGTGACAACGATTAGCATAGTCATACTGTTTGTGAAGTGAGGTACTGGGAGCTGCGCGGTACGAGGAGCTGCAAGGATGTTCGAGCGATTGTTTCACCTGCGCGAGCACAACACCACCGTGGGCCGAGAGGTCACCGGCGGTGTCATCACGTTCATGGCGTTGTGCTACATCGTGATCGTGCAGCCCGCGGTTCTGGCGGGCGCGGGCATGGACCATGGCGGAGTGTTTGTGGCGACGTGTGTGTGCAGCGCGTTTGCCTGCATTCTGATGGGGTTGTGGTCGAACCTTCCGATCGCCCTGGCCCCGGCGATGGGGCACAATTTTTTCTTTGCGTTCACGGTGTGCGGCGCCGTGACGGCCGGCGGTTTGGGCTGGTCGTGGCAGGAGGCGTTGGCGGCCAACTTGGTCGCCGGCGCCGTATTCACCCTACTGGCGGCGGGGGGCCTGCAGGAGGCGCTGATCCGTGGCATCCCCGATTCACTCAAGTACGCCATCGCCGTGGGCATCGGGCTGTTGATCGCGTTCGTGGGGCTGCAATGGGGCGGGATCGTTGTGGACCACGCGCATAAGTATGTCCAACTTGGCAATCTCAACAGCCCGATCGCGCTGCTAACCGTGTTTGGGTTGCTGGCGACGGGGATTCTGCTGGCCTACGGTTTGCGTGGGGCATTGCTTTATGGAGTGTTGCTCACCGCGGCGGTGGGATTGCTCGCTTCGCACTACGGCGCCGAGAGTTGGGGCTACCGCCTAGTCACCTGGAAGGGGGCGGTGGTCAGTGGCCTGCCGGACGGCGGGGGCACCGCCTTCGGGGTCTTCGCGGGCTTCAAGGCGTTGTTCACCGACAACCCCTGGACCAAATGGATCACGATCATTTTCATCTTCCTCATCCTGGACCTCTTCGACACGGTGGGCACCCTGGTGGGGGTGGCGGAACGGGCCGGACTGGTCAAGAACGGAACTGTTCCCCGGGCCAAGCAGGCGTTGCTCAGCGACGGGATCGGGACGATGGCCGGCGCGGTCATGGGCACCAGTACGATCACCAGCTACGTCGAGTCCGCCGCGGGCATCTCCGCCGGGGCGCGCACCGGGCTCGCGCCGGTCGTGACCGGTCTGCTGTTGGGCGCCGCGCTGTTCTTCTACCCGCTGGTGGAAATGGTGGGCGGAACGGTGGTGGTGAGCGCGCAGTCGCTGGGGGTAAACACCGGACCGGAGGTGCAGGTGTTCTGTCATCCGGTGATAGCGCCGGTGCTGATTATCATCGGTTGCTACATGATGCCGGTGGTGGCGAAGATCAAGTGGGACGACATGACCGAAGCCCTGCCTGCGTTTCTGACCATCGTCGTCATGCAGTTCGCGATGAGCATTTCGCACGGTATCGCGTGGGGCTTCGTGTCGTACGTTTTGCTCAAACTGGTTCGCGGGCGTGTGCGGGACATCCACCCGCTGGTGGCGGTGTTCGCGGTATTGTTCGTGGTGTTTCTGGTTACCACGTGATTCCGATGCAGATGCGGCGGCGGTCAATGCGATAACACTCCTCTGGAAGTTCTATAGAGGGTTTCCCCAATGTTTGTGGATATGTTATCGGCCGGATGGGGTTTCAGCCGTGCGTAACCACGTTGAACCACCGCTTGCCGCTACGCTGGGGTCCGAATAAACTGTGCCCGATCTTCTTGGCGTGTCGGCCTACGTCCCAATAGGGAACATACCCCATTCATTAGGATTGACCCCGCAGCGAGTTTTCCTAGAATGGAGTCTTGGACGACAGCGGGAGTCGCGAGGGGACGGCTCGACTTGTCAAACGAGGGTGACACGAAAGTGGCGCTAAGGCGTTATTCCGTCTTCATTCTTATCGTGCCGTTGGGTTCAGCGTGCAGTCCCATGAGTATGGCCAAGCGGGGCTTCACCGAACTGAAAGGCGCTTCGGGCAAAGTTGTGCCGATTCGTGAAGCGGCGCCCGCGTTCTACCAGTCGCTTGGGTCGCTGCGGATCGAGTCGGTCAGCAACACGATTGATCCGGTGTGTCCGGCGAGTATGCGTGAACTGATCACATCCGCCTTGCACAGCGCCGCTGCCGGCGCGACGGAGAACCTCTCCGGCACGGGTGTTTGTACAGCCGACGTGGAGATCACCTATCATCAACCGCCCAAAGGCGTTCAGGCGCTGATCGGCAAGGGGGCAATTCTGATTGGTCGTGCACGCCTGCTCGACGAGCACCGCGATACGCAAGCGGATTTGCTCATCGGTGTTTTCAGCCGGGCGATGCGGACTACCGAAAGCGAGATGGCCGACACGTTCGGCAAGACGCTCGCGGATCATGTGGTCGGCAGGAGCGACTGATCACCGGTTGGGGTGCGAAGGAGACCAGGGTATGGAGGTCACCGAACTGTCCACGCGGACACTCCCGCGCGCGCCGGCTGTGTTACCACCGGAATCGGTTAAGCAATTCCTGGATTACCTGTTTGTGGAATGCGGCTTGGCGGGAAGCACAGTGGTCGCGTACCAGCGTGACCTCTGCGATTTCTGGAATGATCTCGATGCGTACGTCGTCGACGTCCGCGACATCGACATTCTCGACGTTCAGCGCCATCTCAAACGGTTGCAGGAAGGCGGTTGGGCGATAGCGTCCATCGCCCGGCGGTTATCGGCGATCAAGATGTTCCTGCGGCACCTGTTCGCGGAGAACATCCTGCATCGGGACGTGGCTTCGCTCATCGAGGCGCCGAAGAAATGGCGCACCCTCCCACCGACGGTCCACCACCAGCAGGTCGATGCCCTGCTGTCCGCCCCGGACGTGTCGGACGAATACTACCTGCGTGATCGGGCTTTGCTGGAACTGCTCTACGCCACCGGTATGCGCGTCAGCGAGGTGTCGGGCCTGACGTTGGGCGAGTTGAACCTGGACATTGGTTATCTGCGTTGTGTGGGCAAGGGCAACAAAGAGCGCATTATTCCCATCGGTCGCACCGCGCGAGGGGCGCTGCATCAGTATCTTGACAGGTGCAGACCCGCGCTGGTGAATCGGCGCTCCGGGGGATTCGTCTTTCTGTCGCGTACGGGCCGCAAGCTTGATCGCACGAGCATCTGGCGCGTGGTGCGCAAGCACGCGCGAGCGGCGGGCCTGGCGAAGGAGTTCTCGCCGCATACGCTGCGCCACAGCTTCGCCACGCACATGCTCGCCGGCGGGGCCGATCTGCGCATCGTGCAGGAACTGCTCGGCCACGCCGACGTCACGACCACCCAGGTCTACTTGCATGTGGACAACAGCCGCCTGAAAGAAGTGCATCAGCGCTGTCACCCTCGGCAGTAACATCCGTCAAGCATGGAGGCGCGAAAGACGAACGGATTCGACTTTCAAAACCGTACCGACCTGAACGACGAGCGCTTGCGGGCCCTGTGCACCGGGGCGCTGTGGCCCTGGCGCACGGGGCGGCTGATCGTCCGTGTGCGCTACAGTCGCGGTGCCGACTTCTCCGGATCGTGCTATTACGGCGAAGGACGCATTTTCGTTAACCTCGGTCGACACCTGAAGTTCCCCTACCGGATGGGCACGCACCTTGCCCGGGCGGTCACCACGCAGGAGGGTTGGTGGAAACCGATCTACACCATCGAGTTGGCCGATGCCTACCAGGTGGTGTTGTATGTCTTCCTCCATGAGTGCTTTCATTGGCTGGTCAAGCGAGCGCGCCGCAACCCACGACAGAAGGAATCGATGTGCGACCGGTTCGCGGCGCGCATTCTGGTGGATCTCCACGGAGCGACGGTGCGCGACGCCGACGGCTGCCCCGTACTGCGCACGGAGTGGGACTTCCAGGATGTGGAGGGCTTCATCAGCCGCCTGCTCCGAAAGCGCCCCGCATCTCCGATACCCGCGCGGGCCGCGACCGGTCCTCGCCCCAAGCCACGGCAACAGCAGTTGTTACTGTTTGATCTGTAATCCGTCCCCAAGCGTCCGCTGATCCGAGCCCGGAGCGCAAGCGACGGGCCGAACGGTTTCCCGTCGCTTGCGCTCCGGGCTCGGATCAGATGTGCGGCAACCCGCGAGATACGAGTAACGCGGACGGATGAGCCCTCACACTTGACCAGCGGGGGCGGATGAGCACAATCTGAATGATTCCAGGTGGTTTCGGGCCGGTCGTGGTCCGAAGTCGCATCGATGTTGGGCCGAGTGGCTCGGGTGCGCACAGCGCACCTTACGGATTGGTGGGCGGGACCCACCCTACATTGGGAGAACACGAGATATGAAACACATGCTCATTCGCGGATTGGCCGTTGTGCTGGTTGCGTGTTTCACGGCAACAGCCGTGGCGGAGGACATTGTCGTGGTCGAGGTGCAGGGCGAGGGGATCAGTCCCGAAGCCGCCAAGAAAAACGCCCTGCGCAGGGCGCTGGAGCAGGGCGGCAAAACGGAGATATCCTCGCACTCCACGGCGGAGAACTTCGAACTCGTCCGCGATACGATCTACGCTCGCTCCGAGGGAATCGTCACCGACTACAAGGTGTTGCAGGAGGGTGCCGGAGTTGGCGGTGTCTACTTCTGCAAGATCCAGGCCAAGGTCAGCAAGTCGGCGGTTGCCACCGACTGGGGCTCGGTGCAGAACGTGCTCGATCAGATCGGCCGACCGGGCATCATGGTCTGCATCACCGAGCGGATCGACGGCGTCACCGACACCAGCAGCATCTTGGAGTCCAAGATCGAGGAGCGCCTGATCAAGAGCGGTTTCGACGTGTACTCCAAGCAGGGGCTGGACTCCATCCAGTCCAAAGAGGCTGCCGACGCGGCCGTCGAGGACAACATCGCCAAGATGCAGGCGTTGGCCAAGGACCACAACACGCAGATATTCATCATGGGCCACGCCAACGCCAACGCCGCGGGTGTGGAAGACATCTACGGCACGCCCACGGCGATGTACAACGGGGACTGCGTGGTGAAGATGTACTACACCGACACCGCTCGCCTGTTGGCCAGCGAATCGCTGCCAAACTGGCGCGGCGGCGCCCGCGGTCACCACACCATCTCGCCCCAGGCGGGCAAGATGGCCCTTTCCCACGCCGGGGCCGCCATCATCGAAAAGGTCTACGCCACGGTGATGCAGCAGTGGGCGACGGCCATCTCCGCCGGCGGCGAGATCCAACTCGAAATCCAGGGGCTGAGCGCCAAGCAGACCATCAAGATCAAGAAACTGCTCAGGAAGATTCCGGGCATCGAAAAGGTCCATAGCCAGGGGTCTAAGGGGCTGGTCAAGTTCCGCATCGTCGGCAAGATGACCGCCGAGACGCTCGTCGAGCACCTGGTCGAAGGCGAATGGGAGAGCCTGATCGAGATCGAGGACTGGAAGCTGAACCGCATCCAGGCCAAGGGCATCGGTTCGTAAGCCCGAGGAATCCGAGCCCCGAGCGCAAGCGAGCGGGACAGGAACCCGAGCCGTGACCGTAAGGGAGCGGAGATAAAAACATGAGTCACAAAGAGTTGCAAGGAAACCTTGTCGTCGAGGGGCAGAAGTTCGCCTTGGTGGTCAGTCGTTTCAACGAGTTCATCACTGCCAAGCTGCTCAGCGGCGCGGTTGACGCCCTGGAGCGTCACGGCTGCGACCCGAAGAACATCACCATTGTCCGGGTCCCCGGCTCGTTCGAGTTGCCGCTGGCCGCCAAGAAGTGCGCCGAGTCCGGGAACTACGACGCCGTGGTTTGCCTCGGCTGCGTGATTCGCGGGCAGACGCCGCACTTTGAGTTCATCGCCGCGGAGGTGGCCAAGGGCGTCGCCCAGGTGGGGTTGGAGACGGGCCTGCCGGTGACCTTCGGCGTGATCACCGCGGACACGCTGGAGCAGGCCATCGAACGCGCCGGTTCCAAGGCGGGCAACAAGGGCGCCGACGCGGCCACCACGGCCATCGAGTTGCTCAACCTCTATGCCCGGATCGGGGGGAAATAACCGGACAGCACAAAGTCGTCTTGTTCGCCTGATCTCAGCCGCGGAGTGGCGACGGAATAAAGCCCAGGGCGAAGCGGAGCGAGCCCTGGGTCAGCAGGCAGTAGGGTTCCAAGCCCCCAACGGGGGCGATGGAAAGACTTTGTGCTGTACCGATAATAACGACGTGATGGTCATGTGCCGTCGCATTCGGATACGAGGGCGCCGGGGAGTGGCATCATGAATCGGGTAGATCCTCTGGTCGAAGACAAGCACAAAGAGTTGAATGCGCTCTGCAAGAGGTTCAGGGTTCAACGCTTCGAGGTGTTCGGCTCGGCGGCTGACGGGAGCTTTGACCCCGCCACGAGCGACCTGGACTTTCTGGTCGAGTTCCTCCCGCTGCAACCGGGCGAGCACTTCGACGCCTACTTTGGCTTGCTCGAAGCGCTGCAGGAGTTGTTCCAACGACGGATCGACCTTGTCGAGACCACCGCTATGCGAAACCCCTATTTTATCCGGCGGGTAAATGAGAGTCGGATCTCGATCTATGCTGCGTGACCCGGAAAAATACCTGTTCGACATGCTCGGCTCGTCCGGGTTTCTTCTGGAGTTCACCGCTGGCCGTACGCTGGGCGAATATGTCCACGACCGTGGCTTCCGCTCCGCCATCGAACGCGAGTTGCAGATCATCGGCGAAGCCCTGATCCAACTGCACAAGCTCGCCCCCCAAATCGCCCAACAGATCAGCGAGTACGAACGCATCATCAGTTTTCGCCACGTGGACGACCCGGTGTGCTGACGTCACACTTGCCGCTTACGGTGCCGATGGAGGAGAATGCGGTGGAGCAAAGGGAGCGGAAGAGATCGGCGAAGTGGTGACCATGAAACTCGACCGACATCACGCTCGAATTCTCGCGATGCAGGTGCTCTGCCAGGTCGACGCGCAGGGCGCCCCAGCCGCGTCGAAGGCGAATCACGCAGCCGCGTACCTTGCACGGGCCGAGGCCGGCGAGGCGACGCGCCGGTACGCCCGCACGCTGGTCGATTGCGCGTGGGAGAAGCGCGAGCATTTCCGCGAGCGACTCCAAACCTCTCGCTCGGCATGGGACGTCGAGCGGATGGCCGTCGTGGACCGCAACGTCATCCGCGTTGCCCTGGCGGAGTTGACCTCGGGCAAGGTTCCCCCGAAAGTGGTGTTGAACGAAGCCATCGAGATCGCCCGCGAGTATGCCTCGGCCGAATCAGCGGGTTTCGTAAACGGAGTCCTCGATGAGATGTATAAAAGCATGCGGCAACGAACCGACGAAGGAACCGAGCCGCAACCGTAAGGGAACGGACAGAGAGGCGGCGTAGCGGCATCATGCATGGCCACGCAAGCGTGGACCATGGCACCCACAAGGGAGCGGACAGAGAGGCAACAAGGCAACTGGGCAACAAGGGAAGAGGGCGGAAAGCGGCTGATGCCTGGCCGCTGATGGCGGATAACTTCCGGAAGGAACGCGACTCATGGGTTTGTTCGATCGTTTCAAGAAAGGTCTCTCCAAGACGCGCCAGCGGCTATCGTCGGGTTTTCGGGCGGTACTGCCGTTCGGGCACAAAATCGACGACGCGGTGCTCGAGGAGTTGGAGACCTCAATGCTGACGGCGGACTTCGGCCCCGCCACCGTTGCCCAACTCATCGACGTGGTCCGCGGCGAGTGGAAGAAGGGCAAGATCAAGGAGACCCAGGAGATCCTCGAGTGCCTCCGGAACCACGTCATCGCCATGTGGCCCGAGGACGATCGGCGGATCAGGTTCGCCGACTCCGGTCCCACGGTGGTACTGGTCGCGGGCATCAACGGTTCGGGCAAGACCACCAGTGTCGCCAAGCTGGCCCACTATTTCACCAAGCAGGGCAAGAAAGTGATCCTGGGCGCGTGCGATACCTACCGCGCCGCGGCGGTGGAGCAGCTCACCGAGTGGTCGCGTCGCATCGACGTGCAGATCGTCAAGCACAAGCAGGATGCTGATCCAGGCGCCGTTGCCTACGATGCCTGCGACGCGGCTTTGGCACGCAACGCCGACATTCTGCTGGTGGACACCGCCGGGCGCCTGCACACGCAGGACCACCTCATGCGCGAACTGGGCAAGATTCAAAAAGTGGTCTCGCGCAAGATCGAAGGGGCGCCGCACGAAGTGCTGCTGGTTCTCGACGCCACCATCGGGCAGAACGCCATCGTGCAAGCCAGGATGTTCAGCGAGCACGTGACCGTCACCGGGCTGGTATTGGCCAAGCTCGACGGCTCGGCCAAGGGTGGGGCGGTCATCGGCATCCGCGATCAGTTGGACGTTCCGGTGAAATTCGTCGGGCTGGGCGAAACGCCGGAGGACATCGCGCCGTTCGACCCCGCCGAGTTCACCGAAGCGCTGTTCTCGGCGAATGATCGAGAGTGAATCGCGGAGCAACACGCGATTAGCCATCATGGATCTCA
>Ga0190284_1000086_pt1 | contig 70739 bp, 44 predicted proteins | sample 48691812_MG_FD_161668 | JGI IMG/M metagenome (GOLD analysis project Ga0190284, IMG submission 161668) | Hydrothermal vent microbial mat bacterial communities from Southern Trench, Guaymas Basin, Mexico - 4869-18-1-2_MG | ecosystem: Environmental > Aquatic > Marine > Hydrothermal vents >... | reverse complement strand
TCCGCGCCCCACACCCCTTCTCTCATCCGCCATGGCCAGCAGTAGCCCGACCGTCAGGGAGGGCGACGAGGCGCGATCAGACGTCGATGCGCATGCCGATTGCTCTCCCTGCCTGGCTCCAAGGTTGGGTGGAGCAATCCACAGGTCATCACGAATGTCGGCTGGTCCCGTCCTCCCTAAACCCGTCGGGCTACGGTTGGGACCATCGGGATGAGGGGGGGGATGCTCTTTTCTTACCTGAATCCCGAGCCCGACCCGATGCGAGCCGACATATTGGCGTGGATCTTTCCCTGTTTTCGCGATAAAATGGCGGCCTTAGCCTAATTGACGCGTCCCGACACTCTTCAAACGTGGAGGATCCTATGGCACATGGCAAGCTGACGATCTGTCTGCTCCTCTTGTTCGTTCTCTTGTTCGCCGCTGATCTGGAAGCCCAGAAGCAGCGGATTCGCATCACCGTCGATCAACCCGCTCTGATGTACGTCCTGCCGCGCGGGCTCGATATCTGCGGCCGCGGACCGGGCTATGTCGATGCCATCGTCGACGCGGCCATGCTGTCGGCCGTACAACGGACACGGCTTCCCGTGGCTGTCCTGGATCACGACGTGGAGGCCAAGCTGCAGAGCCTGGCCGCCGACTACCACTCCTTTCCCAGTATGGTAAGCGAGCTGCAAAACATCGCCGCCACCTATCCAGGTATCACCAACCTGACCATCGAGGGTCAGTCGTACCAGAACCGTGACATTCACTGCTTGGAGATCAGCGACAACCCGGGGATCGACGAAGGCGAGGCCGAGGTGCTCTTCATCGGCCTGCACCACGCCCGCGAGTGGCCCTCCCTGGAGATCTGCCTCTTCATCTGCAACGAGCTGACCTCGAACTACGGCAGTGATCCGACGATCACCGACATGGTCAACAACCGCCGCATCTTCGTGATCCCCTGCATGAATCCCGACGGCTACGTCTACTGCCACGACCAGGGGCACGACTGGCGTAAGAACCGGCACTATTTCTCGCAGTACGGAACCTACGGTGTCGACCTCAACCGCAACTACGGCGGCACGACCAACGGCGTCAAAGACGGCGATTGGGGGTCCGTGGGAAGTGCCAGCGTCACACACTATCCCGACCAGTCGACCTACTGCGGTCCTGCCGCTTTCTCGGAGCCGGAGACGCAGGTGATCCGCGATTTCATCCTCGACCACGACCTCGTGGCCGGAATCACCTATCACACCTATTCGGAGCTCGTTCTCTGGCCCTGGGGTTACTCCGGCAGCGCCCAAACGCTCGACGACACTCTGCTCAAGTCGATCGGCCAGGGGATTGCCTCACGCATTACACCCCAATCCGGATACGGCAGCTACTCCCCTACGCAGAGCGCGGGTCTCTATCCGACCACGGGCGACACCACCGATTGGACCTACGGCCACGGCTTCTACGTAGAGGGCAAGAACCCCTTCTTCTACACCGTCGAGGCTTGCAATGAGTTCCATCCCAGCTACAGCAAGATGCAGCAGGTGATGGAGGAGAACTTCGACGGCGCATTCTATCTCGTCGAGCAAGCCGACACGATCCGCTCCTCCACCACACCCTGGCCGCTGCCCGCAAACATCGATGCGCCTGCGTTCGACCAGGACGGCAACTACACAGTCTCCTGGACCGAGATCAATCCCGCCGCCGGCGTGGACCGCTTCGAGCTCGAGGAGCTGAGCGACCTGGCGGTGGTGACCGACGACGCCGAGAGCGGCGGCGGCCTCTGGAACCTGAGCAGCTTCTCCGTCTCCACGAGCCGCTATCACTCCTCCAACCACAGCTTCAGGTCGCATTCCTCCAGCTACACCACCGGCTCGATGACCACGATACATCCGATTGCGGTCGACGCTGGTGACCAGCTCACCTTCTGGACCTGGTACGATATCGAAAATCTCTGGGACTATGCTGTGGCCGAGGTTTCGCTGGACGGCCGCAAGTGGGACGACCTGGAGCTCTTCACCGGCAGCTCCGGTGGCTGGAAACAGAAGTCCTACGCGCTCGATACCTACGCCGGACAATCGATCTACATCCGATTCCTCTACACCACCGACGCCGCCACTCTCGAGGAAGGATTCTACGTCGACGACATCCACCCGGTGGCCGACTTCGGCACCGTCAAGACCCTCTCGTCCAGCATCACCCAGGACCACTACGACGTGACCGGCAACGGTAACGGCGACTACTACTATCGGGTCAAAGCACGCAGCACGGTTCATGGATGGGCCGATTTTTCGATCCTCGACAAGACCACCGTGGATACGGGCGGTGCCCCGAGCTTCTCCGTGACGGCCACCCCCGTCTCGACGATCATCCCCCGTGGAACCCGCCTGGAGTATGACGTGGCGGTCACCAACATCGGGACATCGGCCGCCTCGGCCGCGGCCTGGACCGAGGTCTTCATCAACGCTGGGCCTTTCTCCGGCAACCCGGTTTTCGGCCCCTACCCCTTCACGCTGCAGCCCGCGGCCACCGGCTATGGAAACATCTCGCACAACGTGCCGAGCACGGCGCCGCTGGGTAACATTTACGAGCTCTTCTTCCACGTCGGGGACTATCCCGGCACGTCCTACGCCAACGACAGCTTCACCTTCGAGGTCGTACCGTAACGACTAGACGCCGATCAATCAAAAAAACGGGGATACTGCCATGAAGGCATTGTCCCCGTTTTTTTTTCGACACCATCTCCCGCCCGAGTAAGTGGTCGAGAGCCTGAATTGGCAGGAACTCTAGATTCTATTTCTCCCGTAGAGAGTTAGTCTTCCATTCCCACGGATTCTTACAACGCTTGGTGTTCGGTCCGATCGATGATCTCGTCCTGCAAGGCTTCACCGAGATCACAGAAGTAGTCGCTGTAGCCCGCCACACGGACGATCAACCCGCGATGGCTCTCCGGATCTGTTTGGGCCGCCCTCAGCGTCGCGGCATCCACCACGTTGAACTGGATATGGTGCCCGTCGAGCCGGAAATAAGAGCGTACGAGGTGCACGAGGGCGTTCAGTCCCTGCTCCCCCTCGAGGAGTTGCGGTGTCAGCTTCTGGTTGAGCAGGGTACCGCCTGTGCGTATGTGATCCAGCTTGGCCGCCGAGCGCAGGACGGCTGTGGGACCGCACCGGTCAGCGCCCTGGACGGGCGAGATCCCCTCGGAGAGCGGTTTCCAGGCGCGGCGCCCGTCGGGCGAGGCGCCGATGACCGAACCGAAATAAACGTGCACGGTCGTGGGGAGTAGATTGATCTGGTGCTGGCCGCCTTTGGTGTTGAGGCGCCCCGCCACGGTGCCGAAAAAGAGCTCGAAGATCCTTCCCATGATTTCGTCGGCGTAGTCGTCGTCGTTGCCGTACTTGGGGGTTTTGTTGACCAGCCTCTGGCGCAGGCTCTCATGGCCCTCGAAATCGGCCTTCATCGCAGAAAGCAGCCCCTCCAGGGTGATCGTACCCTCGTCGAACACATGAAGCTTCACCGCCGTCAGGCAGTCGGTGAGCGTTCCGAGCCCCACCCCCTGGACATAGGTCGTGTTGTACCGGGCGCCACCATCGTGGTAGTCCTTGCCTTTCTCGATGCAGTCGTCGATCAGCAGCGAGAGGAAGGGTGTGGGCATGTGTCTCGCGTAGAGGCGCTCGATGATGTTGTTGCCCTCGATCTTGATCGTCGTGAAATGCTCGAGCTGCTTTCGAAACGCCGCCAGGAGGGTGTCGAAAGATTCGATTTCGGCGGCCCGGCCGGTCGCGGGGCCCAGCCGCTTGCCGGTCCGCGGATCGATACCGTTGTTCAGGGTGATCTCGAAGACCTTGGTAAGGTTGAAGTAGCCCGAGAGGATATAGGCCTCCTTGCCGAAAGCGCCGACCTCCACACATCCGCTGGCCCCGCCCTGGCGCGCGTCCTCCAGGGACTTCCCCTGGCGTACGAGCTCCTGAACGATCACATCCACGTTGAAGATCGACGGCTGTCCGAATCCGGTTCGAATGATCCTGGCTGCGCGCCTGACGAAGCGATCGGGATTCTGCTTGCTCACGAGGATGCACGAGCTGGGCTGGAGCAGGCGCATCGTCTCGATCACATCGAGGATCAGGTAGGTCAGATCGTTGACCGCGTCCGATCCCTCCCGGGTGAGGCCCCCGGTGTTGATCAGGGCAAAATCGGTGTAGGTGGCGCTCTCCCGGGCTGTCACGCCCACCTTGGGCGGCGCCGGCTGGTTGTTGAACTTGATCCAGAGGCACTGCAGGAGCTCGGCGGCCAGCTCGCGGGTCAAAGCGCCTTCCTCGAGCCCCTGCCGGTAGAAGGGGTAGAGGTGTTGATCGAGCCGCCCCGGGCAGAAGGAGTCCCACGTGTTGAGCTCGGTGATCACACCGAGGTGAACGAACCAGTAGGCCTGGATAGCTTCATAGAAATCGCGCGGCGCTTCGGCCGGAACGTGCTCACACACCATGGCAATACGTTCCAGCTCGGTGCGACGTTTGGGATCGCTCTGCGCCTCCGCCAGAGTGCGCGCCTTCTCGGCGTGGCGTTCGGCGAAGTGGATCAGAGCCTCGGCAGCGATGCGCATCGCTTTGAGCTCTTCGCGCCGCGCCAGAGCGTCGGGATCACTCAGAAAATCGAGCCGCTCGATCGCATCATCGATCCTGCCGATCGTGACGCGGAATCCCTGGCGGTAGATCTTGTCGTCGAGGACGGTGTGCCCCGGCGCTCTCTGCTCCATAAACTCGGTGAACACGCCGGCGCCGTAGGAGTCTTTCCAGCCCTGGCTCATCTCACTGAAGATCAGCTCGCGCATCGACCTCCCCGTCCAGAAGGGACGGATCGTATCGCGATAGACCGATTGGGCCTCATCGCTGACGGTGAACGAGGTCTTCTCGCGTGAATCCAGGATCTCGAGGTCTTCGTCGCTGTGACAGCAGAGCTCCGGATAGGTCGGAGTCGCCTTGGGGGAAGGGCCGCGCTCCCCCACGATCAGCTCGCCGTCGTTGATGCAGATTTCTTTGTGATCCAGAAGAAAGCGGAACGCGAGCGCCCTCTCGACGGGTGCGGAGAGGATCGGCCGGCGTTGCCGGTAGAACTTGGTAAGGAGCTCGGCACGCTCTGTAGACAGAGAGGGGTGGGTCTCCAGGCTGGCCGCTCTCAATCGGCTGATGCGCGCACTCAGGGTTGTCATGTTTCACCTCGTACTGTGACGTCGAGACCGAATCGTTCCAAACCCGCAGCAATCCGTGCCACGTGGTCCGTTGACGGGACCTCGGTGAGCGGTAGGTGATCGGCGAGCTGAAACCGGCGGTATTTATCGCGCCCCACCTGCTCGTAGGGCAGGATATCCAACGGCGGGGGACGCCGGAAAGAACGTAGAAACGCGCCCATGGCGTCGAGATTGTCCCGATCGTCGTTGAGGCCCGGTATCAGTGGAAAACGTACGATCAGGCGGCGACGGTCGCTGATCAGCGCCCTCAGATTTCCGTGGATCGCTGCGTTGTCATGGCCGGTCAGCTCTCTGTGCCGCTCGCCGTCCATGACTTTCAGATCGAAGAGGATCAGATCCGTCATCCCGGCAATCCCCCGGATCACCGGCAGCAGAGCGAAACCGCAGGTATCGACGGCGGTGTGAATCTCCTCGGCGCGGCAGGCGCGCAGCAGGGATTCCAGGAATCCCGGCTGAACCAGGGGTTCGCCACCTGAGATGGTCACCCCGCCGCGCGACGAATCGTAGTAGATCACATCGCGGCGGATCGTGTCCATGAGTGCTTCCAGGCTCACCTCTCGACCCACTATCTGCCGGGCGTCCGCCGGACAGCTCGCTGCGCAGGCGCCGCAGAGAGTGCATCCATCGAGCCTCGCGACCGGTCCCTCCGGTGTTTGCTCCAGGAGACCGGCGGCACAGGCTTCAACGCAGCTCGAGCAGCGAATGCAGCGTTCCCGCCGCTGCCACACCACCGGTTCCGGCGCCTGACTCTCGGGATTGTGGCACCACCAGCAGCTCAAAGGACAGCCTTTCAAGAACAACGTCGTGCGGATGCCAGGCCCATCGTGGATGGCGAATCTCTTGATGTCGAAAATGATGCCCCGGTCGTCGGATGTCATAGGTCCTCTCGAAACGGCCACGCAGGTACCCCCACGGTCTTCATTCATCCGTCGCGCCTGCGGCGATCGGATGGTCGGGCAGCGCGTAACAATCGATTGTAGCCGATCTTTGATCCCTACGAAACGAAGGGATTGAGCTCGACAGCGCCCGGTCGAATCTTTGGCCTCTTCTATGCCCGCAGCCCCGTCTTCGACATGCACAACAACCAGATCCATGAGGACTGGTGTGTCGTGGAAGTGTTGCCCTAATCAGCCTCTGTTCTGACAGGATGTCGCCTGGGCGAACATCCAGGCCGCCCCGGTAGTTGGGCGTCTTTAGCCCGGGCTCTTCGAGATGTCTGTACGGTCGCAGCAGACGTTCATGAATAATCCGGGCTAGAGGCGTTCGACGAGAAACGTTTTCAGAGGGGCGCTGTCACCAGGCGGTATCCCTCTTCCATACCACTCAGCATCCATCTCGCCATACGCTATACCATAGTCATACCTACTTATACGACAACACGTAATAACGCTGAATCCCGGTTCGATCCCACCTACCGCCCAGCAACTCACTTCGCGAGGCAACACGCCATTAACTCAATGTATTTAGTTATTTACAATTTGCATAACAAAAATCGACTTTTACTATTGAAAAAAACATCAATTCATACTATAGGTATATCCCGTAAGCACCGGTACCTAAATAAGTGCTCACTCGAATTGACCTTAGGGTCAACGTAAATACGTATCAATCCCTCCCCAGTGTCCATGTGTCATGATTCAACGTGCCTGCCGGGCATAGTGGGAGATTGGGTCTCATTTCTCGTTTCGCCCTTAGTTTGATAGGAGGATATTTTGATGAAGAAAATGATGCTCGCTCTCTTTGTTCTCGCCCTTACGGGCTTCTCCTTCGCTCAGGAGATCGATGTGGACCGTAACGGACTCCACGACGTGACCGGCGCGATCGTCGAAGGCCAGTCGTACGTCAATCCTTATGCCGAAGCCCCGGTCTACACAATCAGCCTCGGCGGTCTCGGCATCCAGGGTTGCAACTCCGCCACCTGGGAGTGCGACGGCAAGACCAAGGCTGCCAATGGTGCCTTCGGTTACCTCTGGGTCGGTGATAGCTGGAACGGAATCGTCTACAAGATCGATACCGTCGCCCAAGCCGTGGTGAACAGCTTTGGTGTTCCTGGCGCCGATGGTCTCGGTTGGGACGGACGCCATCTGCTGTGTGTCAGCAGCGCCACCAACACCGTTTCGCTGGTCGATCCGGTCTCGGGCGCCGTGGTGGGTTCTGCGCCCGTCACCGCCGGCTGGCCGCATGGTATCTGCTGGAAGGTCGCTCAGACCCCCTCCCTCGACCAGTATATGTGGGAGCCTGACTTCAACACCAGCATCATCGATCAGGCAATCTACTTCACCGGCACCTCGGCCTTCTCCTTCCCCGGACCTGGCACCGACATCGGCTCCCTCGCCGATGGTTGGCGCGTCTGGATCTCCAGTTTCGGCGCCAGCACCTATTTCCAGTACGATGTGGCCTCCGGCGCCAATATCGGCTCACTCAATGTGGGCGCCGTGAACGGGAACCCCCGTGATGGGACCTGGGATGGTCACCACCTCTGGGATGTCACCTGGGAGAACAATTCCTGGGCCTGGCAGTGGGATCTCTACCAGGAGATCGGTACCTACATCGTCACCATCGCTCCCAATCCCAAATACCAGGGTGTGCGCCCCGGTGACCGCGTCACCATCTACGTGGGCATCAAGAACCACGCCAGCGCGAGCACCCAGTTCAAGGCCAAACTCGAGGTCTACAACTCCCTCGGCAGCCTCGTCATCGCCCAGGGACCCACGACCGTCAACCTCGCCGCCGGACAGGTCCTCAACTATCCGTGGGTCAAACCGGTACCCAACGTGGCGCCGGGCCTCTTCTACGTGCGCGGCGTCGTGTACGACATGAACAACAACCAGATCCACGAGGACTGGAGCGTCATCGAGGTGCTTCCGTAACGGAATCCCTCACGAAGGTTCGTTCAACTTCGGAGGATGAGTGGCTTCAGCCTCTGAACGACGAAACCCCGTCGGACCCTGTGTCGGGCCCGCGGGGTTTTTTCATGCCTCCCGCTCATGGCCGGACGCAACACGTGCCACACCGTGACAGCGTCTCGGACCGACACATCAGCTCATAGCCTGTTGTTTCTTGCTCTGTTCCATGGTAGAAGAAAAGCTCTATCGTTCACCAAGCGCTCGAGACAACGAACCGAACCTCTCTCGATATCCTCGACAGCGACCGGAAGGGGGTGATTTTCATGATGCTCGGCCACAACATCCCGCGTCATCCCGGCCGAACCTGACGTCCGCAGCGAATGATTGATGCGCAAAGGCTGCGCGCTGCCATCAACACCGGACTGCAGGAGTTTTCGAGAGCGTCATGGAACCCTCGCCGGAGTGTCCTGTTCTGATTTTCCGCGTCGATTTCCTGGGCTCATAACTTCCAATCGATCCGCTCCCATCCTCACTCCTCCCGATCCGGTACATATTGTGACGTAGTTTGCTACGATCGAGCATGCACTCCGGAATACCCTTCGGGAGCCGGTTGCTGCATGTGGCCACTCAACAGGAAAGGGAAACGACCGTGTTGACGAAAAAGGTGTCAGATCAGGAGCTCAGAATCGGTGTTTTTGTCTGTGATTGTGGTCTCAACATCGCCGGTACGGTGGATATGGCTGCCGTAGCGGAATTTTGCACCACTCTCGACGACGTCGCCGCCGTCATCAGGAACAGATACACCTGCGCCGATCCCGGCCAGAACGAGATCAAGACGGCGATCCACGAGCACAAGCTCAACCGCGTCGTGATCGCCTCGTGCACTCCCAAAATTCACGAACCGACTTTCCGCAACTGCGTAGCCGAGGCCGGTCTCAATCCCTATCTGATGGAGATGGCCAACCTCCGCGAGCACTGCAGTTGGGTCCACCAGAACGAGAAGGAAGCGGCCACAGCCAAAGCCAAGGATCTGGTCAAGAGCGCGGTCTTCCGGGCGCGTCACCTCGAACCCCAGGAGGAATCCGCGGTGCCGGTGACACAATCGGCCCTCGTCATCGGCGGCGGTGTGGCCGGAATTCAGGCGGCCCTGGCCCTGGGCGATAGCGGCCATCGCGTCTATCTGGTCGAAAAGGAGCCCACGATCGGCGGAATCATGGCCGCTCTGGACAAAACCTACCCCACCATGGACTGCAGTATATGAATTCTCGGCCCCAAAATGATGGATGTCGGTCGGCATCCCAACGTGAAGCTGATGACTTACAGCGAGGTCGAGAACGTTTCCGGCTATGTGGGAAACTTCCACGTCAGAGTCAGGCGCAAGGCACGCTTCGTCGTCGAGGACGATTGTACCGCGTGCGGTGACTGTTCGGTTGTCTGCCCCGTCGCGTTACCGGACGAATACCAGCAGGGTTTCTCGTCGCGCAAGGCGATCTACATCCCCTTCCCCCAGGCTGTGCCCTCCGCGTTCGTGCTGAACATGGACGACTGTCTCGGCAACAATCCGATCGCCTGTGGTAAGTGCCGGGACGCCTGTGAAAAACAGTGCATCGACTTCGACATGCAGGACCGGATCGAGGACTACGAGGTCGGTGCGATCATCGTGGCCACGGGGATGGACGTCTACGATCCTTCGGCGCTGGACGAATTCGGCTATACACGTTTCGAGAACGTCGTGACCAGCATGGAATTCGAGCGATTGATCTGCGCCGGAGGACCGACTGAAGGTCACTTCATCCGTCCCACGAACAACCAGCGCCCCAAATCGGTCGCGTTCATCCAGTGCGTGGGCTCGCGCACGAAAAACAACGGCCACCCCTACTGCGGCAACATCTGCTGCATGAACACGGTAAAGGACACGCTTCTCTTGTCTGATCATTATCCCGATATCACGTGCAAGGTCTTCTACATCGACATGCGCGCATTCGGCAAGGGATTCGAGGACCTCTATATGCGCAGCAAGGAGGAGGGCGTGAGCTATATTCGGGGCATACCCGGGGAGATCCGCGAAAATCCGGAAAACAAGAACCTGATCCTCTCCGTCGAAAACCGGAACAACGGTCAAAGTGCCACCGAGGAGCATGAGGTCGAGATGGTGGTATTGTCGGTGGGAGTTCATCCGCGCCACGACTCCGATCTCATTCAGCGCCTCCTGACCCTGTCGCGCACGTCCGATGGTTTCTTTCTCGAGGCTCATCCCAAGCTGCGCCCTGTCGACGCGCCCACGCGGGGTGTCTTTCTGGCCGGCTGTGCCGAGTCGCCGAAGGATGTCAAGGATTCGGTGACCCAGGCGCTTGCCGCAGCGGCCCAGGCAGGCGCGCTGCTCAACGCCGGTCAGGTTCATATCGAGGCGATCACGTCCAAGATCAATACAGACGAATGCACCTTCTGCGGCATGTGCGCGAAAGTCTGCCCCTACAATGCCATCACCGCGCCGGACAAAAAGAAGGGAATCCACCCCAGGGTGATCGAGGCTTCCTGCGCAGGATGCGGCACCTGTGGAGCGGACTGCCCCACCGGAGCGATCACCATGCGCCACTTTACCGACGACCAACTCATGGCCCAGGTGGATGCACTGACGGAAGATCGGGATGCGCTTCGCGACAAGATTGTGGCTTTCGCCTGCAACTGGTGTTCTTACGCGGGCGGCGATGGAGCCGGTACGGCCCGCCTGCAGTACCCTCCCTCGGTGCGGTTGATCCGGACCATGTGCTCAGGTCGCGTCGACAGTGCATTCGTGCTGCGTGCCTTCGAACGCGGCGCTCCGCTCGTGTTGGTCTCCGGCTGCCATTACTCGGACTGCCACTACATCAATGCCGTCCACTGGACTCAGAAACGTATCGATCGCCTCTGGAACAGGTTGGAGCGGCTGGGAATCCGACCGGAAAGGCTGCAGCTCGAGTGGATCAGCGCCGCAGAGGGACAAAAATTCGCTCGCGTGATGCGGGAGATCGACGAGCTGCGCAAAGAGGTCACTCCCGAGGAAATCGAACACACCATGAAGGTCCTGCACGAGGAGCAGGCGAAAAAGCGAGAAAGGGCGTCTCGGATTACCATCGGTAGCGCCGTCCAATAGAGCCGCACTCTCTGATGAACAGAGAGCTCGGCGTTGAAGCGGCCACTGCCAAGACCAATAAACAGGAGGAGAAAGAGGAACAGCAATTCGGCGCGAAATCGTCTGTCAATCCTGCAAGGAATTCGATTCGCGCGCGAGAAGCTGTTCACTCTTCCTCCACCCACCTCTCTGACTCCACTCGATCGAACCCTCATCCGCCTGAGAGACGGTCTACATCAACAGGCACCATTGCCGCACGGTGCCGGTCGAAAGGCGGAACATGTCTCGCTTGCATCACAAGTCTTCTCAAACCAACCTGCAAACCGAGACCGTAGACGGGGTGTCTCGTTGACGGATCAACGCTCGCCTCGGGCGATCGTCGTCGATTGTTTCAAGATTATTTCATCGATTCATCTGTTCGCATCCAAATGGTCTCCAGGCGAAAGCAGCACTTCACATCGGCTTCGTCGGGCACCTGGCGGGCTCTTTCGAGCCGCTCTTTACCTTCCGCCGGGCTCAAAAATCTTGTCAACACTCCAAGACTCGCGAAAACGTTGACGACGGTTCAGTTTTTTTAAAAATGTTGGAACTTTCTCTCATCAAAGTCCCAAAACCGCCAGGACACGATTCTTGACCGGTGATCGTGATTCGGCATCCGCCGTCGCAAGCCGGGTTCGGTTACGGTGTCCCCCACACGAAATAGGCATTGAACAAAGCGATTTTCGAGATCATCATAAAACAAGCGACCACGCCCGTGCTGGGACCGGTCGATCAGCTTGGGAGAGCATAATGAGTAGCCGACGCATCATTCTCTGTGCCTGGGTCGTCTTGTCATTCTCCACGGCGGCGTGGGCCCAAAACACCTACGAGTACCGCCGTGTGAGGGTGGAGCACAACATCGGTAAGCAGGACGAGGCTTACATCAAAGCCATCGCCAAGATCGTGGATTTCGCCGCGTCCAGGGCGATCGAATACGGATTCGACATGCCAACGCAGTTCCGCGTGACAGTGCATCTCGATCCCAACCAGAACGTGCGACTCTCCACCACAGGTGACTTCCAGATCCACTTCTCGATACAGAACACGAATCAGCTCCTCGCACCGGCCAAGAGCGGCGTCAACATCGTTTACGGCCTGTGCCACGAGATCGGCCACATCTGCCAGTACCGTATCTTGAAGCCCAGGGCATGGATGAGCACGGGAGCCTGCGAGGGATGGGCTCACTACTTCGGCGCCCACGTCGTGGATCTGCTCTTCAAGAAGCACGGCAAGAAAATCTGGCCAGACGAGCACGACTACTCGAACAAAGGTCTCAAAAAAGCCCTGATGCGCATGAAGAGCGCTCGAGACGAGACCAACCAGGGCGCCGACCGATGGAATCGACTCGCGAGTATCGTGGGGATCAAGGGGGTGCCCGGTTTCTTTCGAAGGCTCAATGATGCCGGAATCGACGCCTTCAACGCCGCGGCCGATGTGGAGCGGGTGCTCTCAAAAGAGAAAAAAGGCTCCAAACTGGTGAAGTGGTGGAAAGAGGCCCGCCAGGTGCTGGTCAAGGAGCTGGAAAAGAGCGCCTTCAAAACGGAGACCGTGAAGAAACGCGCCCTCTCCGGCAAACCGAAGCTCCTCTCGCACGACGAAGGGGATCCGACCGGAAAGGTGAGCTGGCCGGGATCGTCGGGCGCGGCGGTTGCGTTTGAGGTGAGTCGCAATTCCATGTACCTCACCGAGGTCCATGTCTACGGCATGCGTTACGGGAAGAAAACAGACGAGCACTTCTTCCTGTGGCTGCTCGACGACGAGTTCAAAGCGATTACCTGCTTCTCCATCCCCTACGAAGAATTCGCTTACGGGCCGGCTCACTGGGAGACGCTGGAAGTGCCGCCCACTCTCGTCCCCAGGGATTTTTTCATCTGCGTGATCTACAACTCCGAATCCGACAAGGGTGTCTTCCGCTATCATGACGGTTCCGCCGGAGCCAACTCGTTCAGCGGCGTGCCCGGTGAGGCCGTCCGCGGATACAACAACGGCGACTGGCTGATCCGCGCCGTAGTGAGAAGAAAAAAGTAACCGTGACGAAAAAGTTAATAGGGCGGATCAACCGAATGTTTCGTGATCTAAGATACCTGACAACCTAGATCATACCGATCAACAATTCTAAGGCGAATCGGCTTATATTTTTATTGCGATTGATCTCGGTCGCTCACCAACGAAAACCTCGAGACGGATCTCTTTTTCCGCGACGCCGTGATCGTAGCCATCACGTTGATAGGTACATTATCGTAATTTTTTCAATTTCCCCCCAATCTGGTGGAAAACTCTTTACACAAGCCTTTTTTTCGTATTTAAAAGACATTGATGAGTTTCACAAGACCTGAATTGATAAATGGTTCTAAATGATTTTGAAATAATATGGCTTTATTTCCAAGGGCAAGATTCTCACATCGACCACATGCATTTCCAAAAAAATTAGATTCATTGTGTTATATCACGCTATGACTTACGTCATAGCCCTTTAATCGAGCTGGCCAATCGACGGCGGTCACGAATCCGGCTCATCCAAACGGAACGACTAAGGTCAAACACTCTTGAACACCCCGATCACACACCGTATATCCGATTCCACTCGCATATCCACCGCTGGAGCATCGGTCGTTCTCGATAATTGTAGATCAAATAGTTGATCGAAAAGATCAACGATAACTCTTTCGACGATTTTCGTGTTGTGGAGGTCAACAGATGGGTATAACCCGCCGCGATTTCCTTAAATATTGCACCTCATCGGCAGCCGCGTTGGGACTCAGCTCGTTCGAGTTGCAGACTCTGGCGAGCACTCTCAACAGCCCATCAGGCCCGACGGTACTCTGGCTCCAGGGTTCCGGCTGTACCGGCTGTTCCATTTCCTTCCTCGACTACATCTCCGACACCTCGCCGAAAGATGCCGGCGAAGTCCTGATCGATGTCATCAACCTGCGCTACCACCCCAATCTGATGGCGGCCGCCGGTCCGACGGCGGTCAACAGCGCATTGCAGGCTTACAACGCAGGTGGCTATGTTTTGGTGGTGGAAGGCGGTATTCCGACAGCTTTCGGCGGTAACGCCTGTTGGGCCTGGGATTACCGAGGACGGCATGTCACATTCGAGGAGGCCGTTTTGCAGTTTGCCGGCCCCGCGGCGGCAATCATCTGCGTCGGCGAGTGCAGCTCGTTCGGCGGGATGTGGGCGGCTCCACCCAACCCCACGGGGGTTCGGAGCGTGAGCCAGATTACAGGTCGCACCACGATCAACGCCGCCGGCTGTCCCCCCCACCCCGACTGGGTGGTCTGGATCATTGCCAAGCTGGTGGCCGGTCAAACGATTCCCCTTGACAGCTACGGCAGGCCCCAAGAGCTCTTCGCAAGCAGAGTTCATGACTCCTGTCCGTTGCGCCACACCCAGGAAGCCACCCATTTCGGACAAGAGAACCGTTGTCTGGAACATCTCGGGTGTCGTGGCGAGGCGACCTCAGCCCCTTGCCCGTCGCAATACTTCAACGGAGGAGTAAACTGGTGTATCGGCTCAGGCGCGCCGTGCCTCGGCTGTACGAGCTCCACCTTTCCTGGAACCAAAGCCTTCTTTGAAGAGTTCTAGCTTCATGAGGAGTGAAGACCATGGCTAAACCGACTCAAACTCCTGGCTTATCGGGACAATCGCAAGACGTCACCATCGTACCGAGGGTTTTGACTCTCGATCCGGTCACGCGCATCGAAGGGCATCTGAAAATCAGCGTCAAGATCGCCCGGGACGGCGGACAGTTCAAAGTCGTCGATGCCTGGTCGACGGGAACGCTCTTCCGGGGTGTCGAAAAAATCCTGGAAAACCGGCACCCATGGGATGCCGTTCCGATCACCCAGCGCATCTGCGGTGTCTGCCCCGTTTCCCACGGCATGGCGGCGGTCAAAACGATCGACGCCGCCTCGGGGATCGCTCCGCCGGACAACGGCCGCATCCTCCGCAACCTCGTCCTGGGCTCCAACTTTCTCCAGAGCCATATCCTGCACTTCTACCACCTCACCCTGCTCGACTTCATCGACGGTCCCAACATGGCACCCTGGGAACCGGCTTGGAGCGCGGACAAGCGCATCGACCCGGTGACCTCCGGAGAGCTGGTCAATCACTACCTTTCGGCCCTCGAAATGCGCCGCAAAGCGCACGAGGCCGGCGCGATCTTCGGCGGTCGACTGCCCGCTCCGCCAGCTTTCATCCCCGGCGGTTTTACCAACAAACCGAAAACCGCCAAGATCACCCAGATGGACGCTCACCTGGACGAGCTGATCACGTTCATCCGGGAGGTCTACATCCCCGATGTGCAGCAAATCGGCTCCTTCTACCCCGACTACTACGGCATCGGATCTGGGCATCAGAACATGCTGGCCTTCGGCGCGTTCGATCTCGATGCGACGGGAGCCAACAAACTGTTCGCCCGTGGCAGGGCGCGCGGCGGCTCCACCACGATCGATCCCGTCGATGTCAATGCCATCCTCGAGTCGGTCACCCGCTCCTGGTACGACGAGAGCACCAACAACCTGCCCCCCGCCAGCGGCGACACGATCGCCGAGTTCCCGAAGGGCAAGGCCTACTCATGGCTCAAAGCCCCGCGTTATGCCGGTTCCCCCTACGAGGCCGGTCCTCTGGCGCGCATGTGGGTCAATGGCGACTATCAGAACGGGATCTCGGTGATGGACCGCCATCTGGCGCGCGCCGAGGAGACCCTCAAGGTGGCTCAGGCCATGAAGACCTGGCTGACCGAGCTGAATGTCAGCCAACCGGCGTACACGAACCACCAGTTGCCTTTCTCCGGCACCGGCCATGGCCTGACCGAGGCGCCGCGTGGTGCGCTGGGGCACTGGCTCGAGTTCAGCAACAAGAAGATCACCCACTATCAGGTGATCACTCCGACCTGCTGGAACGCCTCGCCTCGCGACACATCGGGCCTGCGCGGCCCGATCGAAGAGGCGCTTCTCAACACCCCCATCGGAGCGATCAACGAACCGGTGGAGCTGCTGCGCGTGGTGCACTCCTTCGATCCGTGCCTCTCCTGTGCGGTTCACGTGATGCGCGCCGACGGAACGCCTCACGTGGTCGTCACGAGCCGTTTCGGCGGGGGCTCGTCGTAGTAGTAGTTCGCACTACCGGCGCAAAACGGACCATCGTAATATCATTGACCACCGGGACCGCTCGGCGAGCAGTCCCGGTGATGTCCCACTTTTCAACTCGACAGCCGGCGTGGAGTTCGCGCTGAAACACGAGCTTTTGCATATGGACAGGATCACTCTTCTCATTGCTGGCCTCGGAAACGTCCTGCTCATGGACGACGGCGTCGGTGTGCATGCTGTGCGCGAGCTCAAACGGGATCCGATCGAAGGGACTCGAATCATCGAAATCGGGACCTCGGTCATCGACGGTCTGCATCTCCTCGAAGCTGCCGATCAGGTCATCGCCCTCGACGCCATCCAAGCAGGCGCTGCTCCCGGCACCGTCTACCAGCTCAGCCTCGACGCGCTCGAGAACAATGGGCCCCGAACCTCCCTTCACGAGCTCGATCTACGCGCCGTCTTGCGTTTCATTCCCGAACCGCGCCGCCCCGAGGTGACCGTGCTGGGTGTGGAGCCGCTGGTGATCGACTACGGCCTCGAGCTCTCACCGCCGGTCAGCGCAGCCATGACCGATTACCTCTCGGCGATCCGGAGCTTGGCCGCGTCGTTGCTCCGGCGCCAACAGCCCGGCGTGGAGCTCGAAGAGAAGAACACCTGATCAACCGTGCGCCCTGAAATTTCCTCGTCCCATTCCACCGCGCTACCAGACCTTCCAGACATGAATCAGTCCGTACCCGTAGGTATATCCGGGATCACCATTCTCTTCGATGAAAAAGAGATAGCCGTTCGTATCGTCGAAGGCGAGCGCACCGTCCGAGGACATTCCCTCGGGTTCGAGGGTGAACGGTTTCAGGTCGTACTCGACAAAGGGCTGGGGCTCCCAGGGTTCTTTGTTTCCAAGAACCACAGCGGCAAGATCGTCCGGATTGTAGAATATGATACGCGATGACCGCGAGGTGTAGTTGTACCCTTTGGATCCCACAGCCGACATCTGGGGTATATCGTAAGAGCAGGTCTGCTGGCCGCCACCATCACCGTACCAGGTCTCCCCGACGCTGCGTGTGATCTGAACAGCGATGCCAGCCAGGCTCCCCGATGATATCCAGGCACCGCCATCCCCGCTCTCACCGCCGGAGAAGTTGAGCAGCATTTTGTCGTAACTGTAGCCGCCTTCGTATTTGAGCAGCTCGGAGGCGGAGCAAAAGCCCTCATGGGCCGGCAGAGCCCCTGATTCCCAAGGAGCGGTGGCATAGAGGCTCGGACCCCGTGCAGGTGTGCCGCTGCCGGAGATGTAGACCGAGCCGATAACCAGGGTGCGCCCGGCGGTATAGGTTTGAGCCCATGCATCGGATAGCTTGAAGGCTATATGGGTCACCAGACCGGGAAAGACGTTGTTCGGCGGGAGGTCTGCAACATGCCAGGCGCCGTATGCCGAGGTCAGATCGAGAGAAAAGACCCCCATGGGTGGCGCAGAAGGATCCGGATTGTACCACATGGAAAGCGAATAGTAGAGGTATTCAGGGACCCCGTTGGCAGCGGGATGATAAGTAAGCCCCATCGTCATGCCACCGTTGCCAGGCGGGGTCTGGCTGCCGTTGTACACGGGAGGCCAGATGTCCACGAAAGGCTTGAGGGTCTTGGCTCTGGGGGCAGCGTTGATGTCGGGTGTGATCACCGACTTGGGAATGCTGATCTCCGAGATATGGCAGCGGTGGTTGTGCCCGATACCGTACAGAGATCCCGAAAGCTCGGTTGCAGGATCATAGCCGGGATTGCCGGTCGGATAGTAAGCCAGACCCCGGTGGGCATAATCCCAGTCCTCACCCACTCCTGGGTCGTCGGGTAGCCTGAAGACACCCTGATATTCGAGGTCCACATAGGGATTGATCAGAGTCGCGGAACTCCAGGAAGGTGTCTGAATCGCCAACGGCTGGCAATGATCGCTCTCGTTGCCTTTCCGCGTGTTTGGATGTGATTGATGCGCGTACATGCCGAAGGGAGCGTTGTCCAGCACAGTGACGGTATAGGTATAGAGCGTATCCGGTACCACGTTCAAATCGATGAACCAGGGATCCTCACCACGGGCATCGATAACGGCTTGAGGCAGCTCCTCATACAACTGTCCATTGCGATAGATCAAGTATTTATTGATCCCATCAGCATTGTCCCCGGGATCGATAGATGGCGTCCAGCTCAGCTTGACTACATTCTGTCCGCACCCCTCAGTGGTTTTAGTAAGCTCGATCTGCATGTCGGAAGGCACCGAGGGCGGCGTCACATCCGCGTCGTCGGCCAGTTCGACTCTGGTCAGAACAAAGTCTGTACTGTTGTCGAAGAGACTGATGTTGACCAGAGTGCGATCACCCTGAGCGGGTGGAGAATTCAAATGATGCACCATCGAGGCATCGGTAATGTAAAACTCGTATTCGACCAACGAGAGGCCGGGGACACTGTAGGCGATGCTTTGATTGTACAGCGTGTACCACGGTTTGTCCGTCTGCGAGCTGTCCGGGCTGTCGCGATCGACAAAGCTGACCCGTCCACGAAACGACCTCGCTGAGCTCGAGCGGTTATAGAATGTGGCGACGATCCGTTGCCCCCGAGAAAAGTGATGAGCGGTTATTCCTTCGATCCCGAAATAGGCGTACTCCCCTGACGGAATACCTGCCACACAAGTCAAACCCCAATGCTCGGGATTGCCGCTCGGATCGACATATTCCGTGTAGGTGGTGTGTCTCAGGACCTGGGTCCAGTCTGAGAAGGGTGTGCGGGTTGTCGCTTGATCACGCCCGAAATTGATGAGGATTTTTCTGGATCGATCTTTTTCGCGCTTGGTCGCGGCACCGGTCAACGCCTGATCATGAGTTGGAGAGTAAGTCTGTGCCAAGGTGTAAGTGGATGGATCGAACAGTGTCGTTGCGAAGAGGATGAGAGCTGTTCTCACAATAAATTCAAATGTAAAAAATTTTATCGGTATTTTTTCTTCTTTCATGACACCTTCTCCTTCGTGCGGTTCACTTCTCTTCTCGAAAAAACAAAGAGTAGGTATTTCGTTCCTTGCCGTCAAGCATCGAGCAAGCCACATTCCTTTCACCGGCACAATTCGATCGATGAGGTTTTCTCACACATCGGCTCGCCGTACCCGGTTTGCTCTTTATGGACGGCGGTTCGTCTTCTGCGCTTCGATGGGAAATCAGCTCTCGAATCCGCTCGTAGTTGACAACGAACCTACTGAAGCCGGCGTGAAAGGACGATTCAGCTCACGACAACCAGTGAACCAAAAGCCGCACCGGTTCTCGAGAGGCGAATAGGTTGACGAACCTGTTGTGGTGCTCTATGTTGAATTCAACCGGATCCAGCAGGAATTGAGCTAAAAACGATGGAGAACTGCGACAATGGCGCATCGTGGAATAGATCTCACTCGATGGCACTCTCTAATCTCGTGTGCGGCAATCGTGATATGGCTGCTGGCTGCGATACTCGTCGGGACCGATATCAGAGCCGCTCCGGCCGGCAAGGACAAGGACTGGCCCCAGTACCGCGGCGGTCCCGATCACGACAACTACCGCAAGATCAAGAACAAGATCCGTGTTCCCAAGGTGCTGTGGAGGATCGGCCGGGCTTCCGTACCGGCGGCTGTGGGCGATGATGTTTACGCCGGCGGTAACGCGCTCCACCGCGTCGATCTCAAAACGGGCGCGATCGAGGCCGCCTGGCGACCAGAGACCGCCGGCGAAAAATTTCGGGTTCCAGGAACCCCGGTCGTGCTCGAGGACAGGGTGATCGCCTACGCCTCGGACGCCAAGGTTCGGGCTTTGGACCGCGGCCTCACCGAAGTGCTCTGGTCGGCGGCGGTCGATGGCATCGGCGATACCCATTACAGCGGCTGCTGCGACGGAAAGGTCTACCTGCTCTCGTCGGGCAGCCAGGTGACAGCTCTGGATCCCGGATCGGGCGCGATCCGCTGGACTTTTACGCCGGGCTCGAACGAGCTGATCCGCATGAGCCCGGCTCTGGCCGGCGGCAAAGCACTCTTCGGTTCGACGAAAGGCATTTTCTACGCCATCGACGTAAAAAACGGCAGGCAGGTCTGGACCTACGAAGGAGAGCGCGCTTTCGCCTATTCCGACCCGGTAGTGTCCTCCGGCAAGATCTTCGTCGGCGACCGCGGTGGTTTTATCAATGCCATCGATCTGAAGAAGGGCACCCTCCTCTGGAGCTTGGAGAGCGGCGCCACCGGTCTCTCCACTCCCGGCGTCCTTCCAGGAAAGATCCTGGTCGGATTCCACAAGGTGGTAGCCACGATCGACGTGAAAAAGGGCCGTTTCGACCAGTCGAAGAAAGGTTTCCGCACGGGCTATAATCCCTTCGGCTCTCCCACATTGGTCGGCAGCACCCTTTTCTTCGGCAACCTCGACGGCCACCTCTATGCCTTTGACTACAAATCGGAGCGGCTCGAGTGGGCCTTCGAAGTGGGCGCGGAACAGCAGGTCGGTGATTTCATCTACCACCGGGACGTTCTCATCGTGACCACCGGCGAGGGCATCTTTGCTCTGGGGAACGACCGGAAGAAAAAAAAGCTTCCCAAGCACTTCATCCTCACATCGGAAGCCGAAGAACTGCTCGCTAGCGACAAAGAAAACATCTACACGAACGATGTTCGCTATGCTCTCAAAAGGATCGAGCGCAACTGCAGCCGTTTCTTCGAGCTCAAGGGGATCGACTGGAAAAAAGTTTCCAGAACCTTTCTCGAGGAGGCCGGAGAGGTCAAGAACGATTCCGAGCACCTGGTGCTCCTCGTGCGGCTTCTGGCGCGGCTCAGGGACGGCCATGCCGCTGTGCGTCCCCTCGAGAAGGGCAAGGATGTCAAGTGGCCCGAGGAGAGCAAAAAACCGCGCGCCGGTCCAGGATTGTTTCTCTGCCGAGTTGGGAAGAAAATCTACGTGAAAAACAGTTGGGCGACCGCCGCCTCGGCCGGCATCGAACCTGGCATGGAAGTCCTCGCCATGGACGGCTCACCGATCGATGCCTGGCTGGAGGCCAAGATCGAGGAGATCTCGGACACCAAGAGCTTCTCCACCGATCAGCAGGCCCTGTTCTTCGCTTGTCACTGGGGGCTCGCCGCCGAGCAGGGATCGCGGCTCGAGATGAACGTGATCGATTCCGGGGGCAAGAAGAAAAAGACCAAGATCAGCTACGCGAACGCCAGCGTCATCCCCGTGGGGCCGGTTGTATTCCCCGACAAGCTCAAGGGAACGCGGGAGCTGCGCTATGGCAGAACCGGATCGGATTATGGATACATCCACCTGCGCAAGTGTCCTGGAAACCTGCCGGAGCTGACCGACGAGGCGCTCGCCGCACTGGGCAAGGTCCCCGGCCTGATTCTCGATTTCCGCAGCAACGGCGGCGGCGGGTTCGATCACGGGGCGTTCATGGGCCGGTTCATCCCCGAGGGTCGGACCATCTCGTTCACCGGTAAATACGAGAGCGCCGGGCCCAATCCGTACGGAGGTCCGATCGTGGTCATCGTCGATGCCGGCACGCGCAGCGCCGGGGAGACCGCCGCCGGTATCTTCAAAGAGGACGGTCGTGCCTACATGATCGGCGAGAGCCCCACAGCCGGTATGTCCTCCCAGAAAACCACGATCGAGCTGCCCTCCGGTCTCTTCGCGCTCTACGTCTCCGTGGCGTCCAACAAGGGACGCTTCAATGGAAGGCGCGGCATCGAGGGCATCGGGGTGATTCCCCATGAGATCGTCGAGTACGATCCCGCCGATTTGGCGCAGGGCGTCGATACCCTGGTCCGCAAGGCCGAAGAGCTTCTCGTAAAATTCCCGCAGGACCAGGTGCCCTACGATCCGGCGCAGTACGGTTGGTGAACACGAAGACTGACGAAAAGTGGAATATACGGGCTTTCACGATCACAAGCTTCGCAGCAGCTCTCAGGCGAGCCGGTTAGTTCCTTGGGGAATCTGGCGTCCGCGCCAGGACGGGTGCTCAACCACGCCCCCTCACGATATTCCGCTCCCCTGTCCAGCCGCGAGGCGCGCCAGAGCATCTGCCAGCGAATCGAGTGCCTGCGCGTCGGGCAGCGTCATCGTGAGCTGAAGTCGGCCCGAATCGTCCTGCTCGAGACACTCGGCGAGGCGGCTCTTGAACATGGTCGCCATTCGCCGCGAATCCTCAGTCTCGGCGGCCTTGGGCAAGAGCTCACCCAGAAAGGCGAAGGCGGCGCCGACCATTTGTCCCGCAGCCGATGAGATCCGCTGGCGTCCGGCCAGACGCTCCGCTTCCGCAGCCGTCTTGATCCGTTCACTCTCGTCGAGCGGCGCCTCCGGCTTGGCTCCGAGCAGGACTTCGAGCCGGCGCTTCAATTCGTCCATGCCGCAGCAAATTTCGACCTCGTCCACGGTCGACTCCGAATCGAGAACGGCCAGAGCCAGCTCGTGCTTGGCCGAAAGGGTCGAGAGCAGATTCTCTTCGATCGTTTCCTCGGTGATCAGAATGAAGACCTGGACCTGTTTCTTCTGCCCCATGCGATGGGCGCGCGAGATACGCTGCTCCAGAACCGCTGGATTCCATGGTAGATCCACGTTGATCACCGTGTTGGCAGCCTGCAGGTTGAGCCCCGTCGATCCCGCGTTGGTCGTCAAGAAGAACTTGCAATCCCCGTTCTGCTGAAACTCGCGGACCAGTGCCGGTCGCTTGCGCTGGGGCACGGAACCGTCGAGCCTGACATAGCTCAGATCCCGTTTCTGCAGCAGGGGTTCGATGAGATCGAGCATGGAGGTCCATTCCGAAAACAAGATCGTCTTGCGCCCCTCCTCCAGGTCGAGCTTGGTGAGGAGCTCATCCAACTCCTCGAGCTTGCTGGAATATCCTGGCACGGTCTTGTCCACCAAAAAGGAGCTGTTAGCGGCCAAACGGGCCATGAGAAGGGCTTTTCGTAGCCTCAAAACATCCATTTCAGTCAAGTAAGGCTTGTTGACTATCGATTGGATAACGCGCATGTGAGCGCGATGGAGCTCGCACTGTTCGTCGGTAGGTGCGATGCGCAAGATTTCGGTCATGCGCTCCGGCAGCTCCTGCATGACCTCGGCACGGGTGCGCCGCAGCAGAAAGGGTTCGAGTTTCCTGCGAAGGTGCTCTAGGTTCTTGTAACCCAGGACCTTGCCCTTCTCGTCGGTCACGCGGTGGCGGTTGAAGAAACGGTATGCCGGCCCGAGCCTGCGGTCATCGATGAACTCGACCACCGAAAAAAGATCGTCGAGCCGATTCTCCAGGGGTGTACCGGAGAGGACGAGCGAGAAGGGTGACTCCAGACCCTTGACAATCCTGCTCGTCTTGGCTTCCCAGTTCTTGATGCGCTGCCCCTCGTCGAGGATGATGAGGTCCCACCTGACCCGCTCGATGGTGAGGATATCGCGCAACACCTGTTCATAGTTGCAGATCGTGAAAAAGGCGCTCTGATCGTACTGCCGGGACCTTTGCGCGGCGCTGCCCAGAACGATTTGGCAGCTCCGATCGGAAAATCTCTCAATTTCGCTGCGCCACTGGGATTTCACCGAAGCGGGACAGATGATCAATACCCTCTTGATCCCCGCCTCACGGACCAGCATCTCGGCCACACCGATGCCCTGGATCGTTTTCCCCAGCCCCATGTCGTCAGCGATCACCGCGCGCCCTGCGGCGACAGCGAAGGCAATCCCGTCCAGTTGATAGGGCAAGAGCTCGGTTTTGAGAAGGCTTCGGCGTAGCGCATGGTGCCCGGGATTGCGCCGGATCTCGGCCATTCTGGCGCTCACCCTTGCCCTGTAGAGATGCCGTTCCATGTACTCCTCGGCATCGGGGTAGATGAGGACTTTTTCGTCCAGATCCTCCAGTTTTCTGATCCGCTTGAGCAGATCGTGGATCTCTTCGATCGGCCGGTTCTTGATCGATCTCACGATCTTCTCGGCCGCCTTCGAGAGCTCTTCAGGGATGAGCAGCCGCAGCTCCAGCACATCTCCATATCTCAAGTGGATCGAGAAGTACTCGCGGCGATAGGGTAAAGAGCGCTCGGCCGCTGTAAATCGGCGTTTGACCTTCTCCAGGGCGTGCAGAATATGTTTACACGTGCCGAGGCAGTTTTTACGAAAATCGGGGCAAGAGCAATACGACTCGCCCCGTTGCCATCCTCTCAGCGCCACGCGGTAGGACTTGCCCGAGGAGGCGCTGGTTATCGTGTAATCGGTCCAGATCTCTCCAGGATCCAGAGACCGCAAAGTCATCTTTTCAGTCGACGCCCTCTCCTTTCGGTCGCCGAGCGCCCGCGTCACGAGTTCCTCGTCGCTGAGGCTCTCCACGGGGATCCGCTCTCGTGGCGGGGCCGCCAGCCCGAGAGCCATCTTTTCCTCCAGAATCACGGAAAAGGCCGCGCCTGCATGCTCGCACGCCGCAGAACACCTGTTGCAGCTCCAGTTGAGACGCTGCCGCTTCTGCGCCATCAAGGTAATCGTCACCGTGGCATCAGGCAGCCGCAGGCGGAAGAGATCGCCCTCGAGATAGACCTGCTCTTCGATGGCGATGTCATACTTTCCACCCTGATGAATCAGCTTCACCCCTTCAGGCCCCAGAATTCTGCAGGCCTGCTGAAAAGTCAACCGTGAGAGCCGGTCCTTGAGGGTCAGCTCGGCACTCGGCTTGGTCGTCATCGTGCGATCACCTCCTACCAATGCCAGTCAAAAACCACCATCCCCGCGCATGTATGGAAACGTCAGCGATTTGCATACCAGGTCGTTTTCAAAATCGTAGTACAGAAAAGAATCCACCGAAAGGATGTTGATCCTGGATGCCAGCTCTTCGAAACCGAAGATATTGTACTGCTCACGCTACTGAATTGTGCGCTTTTTCGCAACATTAAACTAACTCTTCAGCGCAGCCACTTGTCTCCGATCTCTTTGAGCACACATTCGTATGCGGCTCTCTTTATAGTAGCCGAAACCTGCGCGTTGGAGGCGTGATAACTGGCCGCCAGGAAGTCAGAGTGATAGCTTCCAGAAAGAGATCGGTAGTTCGAATACGGCGAAAACAAACTCTCGAAGCCGCCTCGAGCACACCACCCGCTCTCGACCGACGCCTCCCCACTTCGCTCTTCTTTAATTCTTCGAATGATCGATTCCATCATCGCTTGCTCGTTCTTGCGCACATAATGCGTGAACTGCACCGGAAGCGCGACATCCTTGGGAAACCGATTCTCCGGTTTGTTCAAAATCTCATCGTGGAGCAGCGCAGCCAGTTTTTCGATATCCTGACCGACGTAAGCCCACACGATGAGAGCGTGCTTCCTCGGCATGTCCAGCTCCTGAACGGCCGTGCCGATCTTCCTGCTCGGTCGAAAGTCTTTTTGATAATCAAAGCTGGATAAGTACTTCGGATACTCCAAGTCCGGTGCCAGAATCGCTCTCACGATGAGATCGATCAGACCCTTGTATCTCCGCAGATACGAGCTCGCGCCCTGGAACTGCCCGCGCACGCTGTAAGCCCCCGCCGTGTCCCTGATGAACTCCCGAATGCTGACGTTTTCGTTCAGAAACTTGTTCCCATATTCCTGGTACGTTCGCAGCGAAACAAACGGGAGATCGCCCTGAGACGCGAGGTGTGAGCTGACCGGAAAGAGATAAACAAAGCCCCCCTTCTCCATAAAAAGAGAATGTACGGGAACGATGAATGGTTCCGCCTTTCCCGTGAAGGGATTCAGAAAGTGAAATCCGTTCCATTTCGAATCAATGAACGCAAGGACTTCGTCCACTCGTGAGAGCTCGCCCGATTCATCGCGCCGCTGCTCTACGAGTGCCGAATGGAGCTGATGCGTCAACTGTGGAATCGCGTAAAATGGGACTTCGGGGAGCATTCCTTCGAGATAGAGCCGGATGCTCTCCCACGGTGGCGATTCTGTTTCGTAGGTCGGTTTGCCGTCGGTCTTGGTCCTCCCTTTGAATTCCAGGCTCTTCCGATCTTTGACCCTATACTGCCAGCTCACGATCTCACGATATCCGTACAGATAACGATTGATTTGCAGCTCCGGGTATCCCGGCAGAGGTCCGGTCATCTTACCGAGATCGATGAATCCATTCTTGTGTTTCGGGATGGGACGATCCGTGCCGTCCTGTAATCCCAAAACGAGCTCCAATCGAGTGTTCCATGGATATTTTGCCAGGAGGCGATTCATCTCCTCATCTTCGGGGGTGTTCTTCGAAGGATTCGAAACTGTCTTTTGCAGGTTGCCGACCAACTCGATGTAGGGGTGCTCGATCAACGGCTTTTCCGATCCCCCATCCAGGCCGGACTCCCAAACGGTCTGATTCAGAGACTTCTCCACGTATTTGGCGATCTTTTTACCAAGTGCGGCATACTTCTTGTTGCTCTTTTTACATTTTTTGCGGATCTGGATCATCATCTCTTCGGTCGAAACGCTCGCCACAACGTGATCCAGATCGAACCCCTTCTTTTTCGGTGGACGATTCGCGGCGTGCAAAAGGGAAGCACTCATGAAGAGCACGAGAGATACGGCGACGAGCAATCCTCGGATCACGTTCGAATCGGTTCTACGTGATTTGACGGGAGTCATTTCATCTCCTCAATTCCCTGGTTGATATTCCCTCTGATTGATCCTCGTTGACGATGTCTAGCCATTTGAAGCCGGCATCAAAGGAACGTCATAAAACGCCTGATCGCTGCAATCGGTGGGGCGCTGAGCTACAAGCAACCGCGAAGCGGTTGACTGTCAGCATGATCGGCCCTGACTCGCCCCGAGAGCTTCTTCAACTCCACTTGACTGAAGTGTTACTCCTCCTTCTTTCGATGTGCAAAACTAACCACATCGCGGTACGCGCATCATAGTATTTAGCACGGCCGTGTTTTGTCCACCCCCAAAAAAAACACCTCCCGGCGTCGGCCACGACGCCAGGAGGTGTGGTAGTTGCAATCAATACGACTCAGCAGCGGGCGTCAAGCCCTGCACCTGCTGATTACGGATTGATCTGGATGGCAACCGGGCTCGACACGAAGTCGTAAGTCTGCGCCATGGTGAACGCGAAGGTCAACGTGGTGCCGACGTACGACGGATTGATCGGACCCTGCGTGTTGAGGGTCGCCACAGCTTCGCCGTTGCTGTCGAGATAAGCGCGGAAGTTCTGAAACCTCGGCGAGTTGATGTTGTTGAGCACGAGCTGGGTGATGGAATCCCAGTTGATCGGGATCACCAGACCGCCGGGCAGAGTGTATCCAGGATTGGAGCCGCTCGCGCTGGCGCCCACGATGTACTCGCGGTTGGCAAAGGCTGAACCGGCATCGAGGTACAGAGGAATGCTAGCACCCTGAGACGCCGAGAATTCGTAGGCACCGGCCCAGACGGTCGGCAGCGGATTGATGCGATCGACGAGGATCTCATCGAAGGCGAAACCGTCGGTGGTCAGCGAGTAGTTGTCCCTCCAGGAGAAACGCACCTTGAAGTCGCTGGTGAAGGGAATACCGAACTGGGAAGCGGCGTCATCGAGGTCGATGTTCTTCTGAGCGTAGACATCGGAACCCTCGAGGGACATCACCTTGTACCAGTTCACATTGTTGTGGCTGATGCTGACGGCATCTTCCGGATCGGTCTCGTCGTTGAATTCTTTGAACATGAAGCTCAGATCGGCTTCGGTGACCTGGGAGAGATTGAGGCTCAGCGTCATCTCGCAGTCACCGTAGGTGCCGCTGCTCATCGAGTCCATCGTGACGTGGTAGCTGCCGATCGGACTGTAAGCGCTGGTGATCTGAATACGTCCGGCGCCGGACGTGGAGGTCGACCAGCCCGCTCCGAAGGAACCGGTCTCGAAACCGTCGTAGAACATGACCTCAGGAAGGCCTTCGACGGTGTAGGTGTAGGTCGAAAGCGGGGCGTTGCTCGGCGAGTAGACCATCGAGCCCTGGTCACCCTGAGCGCTGAAGTAGAACTCGGGCAGGCTGTCGGGACGGGCGCCGGGGATCGTGGCCAGGTAGAGGTCGCCACCCTGGCTGACGAGCAGCGACTCGGAGTAGTTGGCCGTCGGGCTGAAGCGGTAGTGGACCTTGCCGGTGCCGGGTACATATTTCTCCTGGCCGTCGACGATCATCACTTCCACCTCGACCTCGGGGCCGGGCAGGGTCGAGCTGGGAGTACCATAAGCCGGCCAGAGCGCCAGAGGACCACCGGTCTGAATGACCGCCTGGCCTTCATAGCGCTTGTAGTTGGGCTTGGTCACGGTCACGTACATGATGCCGGGGTTCTGCGGCGGATCGATCTGGACCGTCGTGACACCACCGGTGCTGGTGGCCGAGCCGAGCACGCGGCCGGCGGTCGACAGGCCGATGAACGCGCCCGCGGGAGCGGTCACGTCGAAGGAGGTGGCCGTGTTGTCGATACTGGCGGCGTGGCTTACGCTCATGGTCTGCGGGACCTGGGAGTAGACCTGGGTGAAGGCGTCGCCGAAGAGGTGGAAGAGGTGATAGGTCTCGTCCTTGTTCGACGGGTTGTAAGGCCAGGAGGAGGCCTGCAGATAGTACTTACCAGAGGCGTTGGCGAATCCTGGCAACAGCTCGTGGTCACCGGTGCTGCCGCCGTAGCCGGGATCGAAGTCCGGCCAAATGGAATCATGGAAACCCCAGATGTAGGTATCGTTCACGAACGAATAGGACGTGCCCGATGCGGCGATCACGCCGAGCGCACCATACTGCATGCGATGAAAGGCCTCGGCGAAGCATTCACCGTAGTCATACTCGCCGGTGGAGCAGTTGATGGAGAGCACCATGATGTAATCGGTGTTGGTCAGACCAGTGAGATCGCTGCTTTGGTAATCGGGCTCTCCCCAACCAGTGGGCGAACCGTGGTCGCGGTGCAGCAGCCAGAAGGCGCCCGAATTGATGTCGTTGTTCAAACGCGTGGCGTTGCCGCCCCAGTCGGTAAGATGCTGAGGGGTGGCGGGGATGTAACCCAGCCCGTTGGGCCCGAAGTAATCGACGATCATGTAGGTGTTCTGGTTCGATGACCACGAAGTACCGGGGGTACCGTAATAGATGGCATACTCGCGCGCCGGGCTCATACCCAGAACGTTGGCAAAGTAACCGTACACCACCTCGCAGGCCAGGATGAACCAGCGTTCGGTCTGCCAGCCGCCGGCGATGACCGGCTCGTCGTAAAAGTTGCTGGCCATGGGAGGATTCAATTCGTAGTCGATGAATTTGTTGATCATGATGGCCAAATCGGAGGCATCGTGTGCCGTGATGCGCCCGTGGCACATCTCGGGCATGTCGTCGCCGTCAACGTCGGCATACATGTTGTCCGAGAGACAGTAGCTGCTCCAGGTGGGAGCCGGCATGGTGGGATAGTCACCCATGAAGAGCAGAGCGACGGGTTTGGTGTTCCAGTTGTTGTAGGCGTCGTTGATCTTCGCCTCGATCCCGGAGGATGTGCCTCCCAGGTCGGCAATGTTGAAGATGTTGGTGCTGATGCCCTGTCTGGCACGGAAATCCTTGATCGTGTTGGCCCAGGTCTCGAACGTCGTGTCATTGGGGATGAAGATCATGTATTCGCATTCGTCGGTGGCCTCGGAGGGCTTGGGACGGGCAGCGAAATCGACGGCGTGCAGAGACGTGTAGTTGACCAGATGCTGCTCGAGGATCGGCTCGAACCAGCGGCTGCGGTAGGCATCGTCACCGAAGTGGCCGCTGCCGCCTTTGAAGGTCACACGCACACGGATATCGGTGTAGATCACCAGCTCGCGCTTCACCGGATTGTAGGCGAAGGGGGTAATCCCCAGAATGAAGCAGTCCACGCCCCTCATCTGCATCGGCTCGGAGGCCATCACAGGCTGGGTCGGATAGTTGGCGTTGACGCCGTAGATATCGGGATTCTTGACGTACACCGGCGGGGTGTCGTCGCCCTCGTAGGGGATCGGCGGGGCGGGCAGAATGTTCATCTCGGTGAAGATCTGGCTGCGGCTCGCAAGAACCTCCACGCTATAGCTGGCGCCCTGGGGAACAGCGATGTAGCGGCCCATACCGGGGAGGTTGGGTGCGCCCTCGTTGTTGCCCAGCTTGGAGCCGGGAAGCCCGATGTTGGTCATCTTTTCGCCATTGACCATCATGTCGCTGAAGATCACATGGGGAACCGAGTAGACCAACTCCACTCCCTGGTCGGTCTGGGAGACGATGGAATAACCGGGATTGGCCCAGTTGTCAGTAAACTCCACTTTCTGCGGCCAGAAACCCTGCGCCCAGGCAGCGCCTGAGAATAGCACGCAGAGCACAACCAAAGTCAATAACGATCGCTGGCTCATCTTTCTCTCCTTACAACAATAGCTAACGTGTTTTCGAAAAGGCATTTAGGCGAACGGTGGCTTGCACAAATACGTTTCCGATTATATCAGATGGCGGTTCGAAGCGGGAACGATTTTCTTAAATTCTGATGTTAAAGAGCTTTACGAAAACCGTTCCCGCTCCATCTTTAATTTATCGTCTTTACGGCTCAATCTCTACAGCGATGGGATTCGACACGTAGTCGAAGGCCCCGTACAGGGTGAAGGCGAAGGTCAAGTTGTTGCCAACATAGACAGGATTGATCGCACCTTGAGAGTCGAGGATTGCGGTGCCCTTACCATCGTTGTCCAGGAAGGCCCGGAAGTTCTGGTAGATCGGTCCGTTCATGTGGCCCAGAATGTGCCTGGTGAAAAAGTCGTAATTGATGGGAAGCACGAGGCCACCGGGCAGGGTGTAGCCGGGAGAGCTACCCGACATGCTGCCGCCCACAATGTACTCGCGTCCGGCGTAGGACGTACCTGCGTCGAGATAGATATCGACCACGAATCCGGCAGACGCCGAAACGCTATACGCCGCCGCCCAGATGGAAGGACTGTAATTGTAGCGCTCGATGCTGAAATCGTCGACGAGCGCCTCGACCACGCTGTCGTTGGGATTGTCATTGGCTTTGAAGCGTACCTGAACCTGCGAGGTCGGTGAGACGTAATCGGAGACCTTGTAGGAGTGCAGATTCCACTGAGCATCGTGATTGACATTCTTCACACGGGTCCAACTGTTTCCCCCGTCGTCCGACATGTCGATCTCGAGCGGTTGCTGCGTTCCATTGGTCGAATGATAGAACCAAAGGTAGAAGTTCATCACCGCGTCACCGGCCGACAGATCGATCACCGGCGAGGTCAGGTAGGTCGGACCGCCATCGACGTCGTAATCGCCGATCGAGCCGCCCAGTCTGCCGGTCACGTAGCAGTTGACGCCGTTGGGCGAGTGATCGTCACCCGGCTGGGCATCGGTTTTACCCGGATTGCCGCGCTCCCACTCACCGGTGGAGAGGCTGGGATCGCTCTGCACGGTCCAACCCTGGTTGGTTTCGAAATCGTCGGTCATGACCACATCGACCAAGCAGACGTCGAAGCTGTAGACCGTACCGGGAGCATTGAAGGGAGCGTAGATCGTAGTGCCGCCGTTACCCTGGGCGCTGAAATAAAACTCCGGCTCGTCGCCGGGAACGGTGTTGGGCATCGTCGCGGAATAGAGGTCGCCGCCGAGAGAGGTCAAAGCCACCTCGGTGTACTGGGCGGCCGGATCGAAGCGGTAGTGCAGCTTGCCGGTGCCCTGCATATAAAGCTCCTGGCCGTCGAGGATCTCGATTTCGATCACGGTGGCCGGTCCCGGAGGCATGATGTTGCCGGGCAGGTTCTGCGGGATCATGGTGAGCGCTGGCTTCGTGCCCATCTCGAGGTCCGGGTTGCCCCAGAGTGCGCCCCACTCGAAGGTTTCGTACTTATCATAGTACCACAGGTTATTGGTGTACATCTCGCGCAGAGCATATTGCTGGGCAGCACCTTGGGTATAGTCGCCCGAGGTACAGCAGGTGGTGAAAAAATAGTCCATCGACTGGCTGGAGCCGTCGTACGGATCGTTCCAGGCGGGCATACCGTAGGCCACCTTGGTGGCGCCCAGGAAGCCGACGGCGCCCTGTTTGAGCATGGCCTGACCGAGGTTGAGGTTGTCCGTGTCGGAGTTGCTGCAGGCATCGGCAAAGATGATCGCCGGATAGTCGTCGTTCAGATAGGGGCAATCCGAGTTGGACACGAAGGTCGACGGGCTGCTGTAGGCGACGTGGCACGATGTGGGCGAGCCGTGGCCGCCCCAGTTCACGAAGCCGTACTTGCCGGCAGACCAGACCGAACGCACATTGCCGTTATTCAGGGCGTAGTCCATCGGATAGGCCGAGTACCCTTGCTCGTACATACGGGTGCGCGTCCAGTTCGCCATCCAGGGATGGTGGCTCGTATTGGTCTTGTACTCCATGAGCACGGCGTTGTCGGTGTCGGACCAGAAGAAGGCGCCCAGGAGCAGGATGTTCTGCTTGAAGCTCGGATCGCCGTTGTTCTCATAGGCCACAGACTTGGTGCAGATGTGCTGGACCGTTGTCGTGTCGCTCCAGGGGATACGGCCCACATTGACCTCGGCGGTGAAATCGATCGGGTCGCCGATGTCCTCGCCCCACCGGTGGTTCTGGTTGGCATCCCACGACTGGTTGTCGGGCAAGGAGAGCTCGGCATAGTAGTAATCGGTCTCGGGCTTGCCATAGCCCACATCCTGCTCACAGCGCCGCATGGGAACGTCGTCGTAGTGTCCGATCAGGCAGACATCGGTGATGCCCCAGGCGCTGGAAGGATACTTGTCCCTCAGGAAGTTCCTCATCTTCTCGGCCAGATCGTAGCCGGTGTAGTTGGTGTCGATCCAACTGGTGGTGGTGACGTTGACGGTGCGACCCTTGAGGACCTCCCAGTCGACAAGCGGCTGAACCGCGCTGGTCAGGGAATCGAGGGTGATGATGACGAATTCGTACAACCCCTCGCCGTTGGACTGGGTGTTGGGGTACCAGGAGGCGGCCTGATCGTAGTTGACGATGATCTGGTCGGCCAGACTCTCTGTGCACGCAAGATTGTCCACCATCACCTGATGGCTAGGCATAGTGTCGGGCAGTGAGTAGTGGACGCTGACCGTGATCTCTGAGTGGTAGATCAGGCGGCCGGTCTTGGGCTGATAGCTCATGGGGAATACGTTCACGTCCGCCAGGTTGTACTTGCGGTAACCGGCGGGACGCTCGAACTGGCCGCTGAGTGCCGGATAGGCGTTGTTGCTGCCGTAGATCGCGGCATATGTGGCGTCATACTCGGCCTTGTTCCGGGCGAAGATCGCGGGATCCTCGTCACCACTGGCGATACGCGGCAGGCCCACAGGTGCGATATGGTAGTTTCCGACCAGAACCTGGCTTCCGCCGGGCTCACAGATCACTCCGTTCACCACCGCGCCGGGGGGCACGGCGATGCTGAAAATCTTGGCCGGTAAGGCCGGACCGCCGGGCGTTGGCATGCGGCCGAACCCGTCCATCACAACCTCGTGCCCCTTGTCAGTGCTCTTGATCTCGAAAGAGCCGGACGGGATGGTCACGGTGACCACACCCGTAGAGGCGCTGTTTTCAGATGCCACAGCCATTGATCCGCTCAGCAGAACAGTCCCCGTCACTGCCAAGAGGAACAGGACTAGAAGGGTTCGAACGTTACATCTGGCCATCATAGGGTCCTCCTTAAAAAAGTTCGAAAGGGTGCCAGGAAGAGAGAAGAGCAGAGCAGAGCAGGGAATGATCCAAGGCGCTCTCGTCTGTGGTTTCGTGGTGACCAGAGCACTTCGGTGGAAAGCCTCTGTGGCTGCAAACCTCGGTTGAGTTGGGGGGTAAAAAACCGATCGTGTGTTCCTCCTCGTCGCGAAACCCTGCAAAACTCACCGACGCGCAAAAAGTCGCCGTTCGAGGGGCGCATTATCGACTGGAGCCGGCCTCGAATCTCTTGGTTCGAGAACCGGGCTCCAGCCGTATTCGGCCCGGAAAAGAGGATCATGCAACGAAACTAAGGCTCAATCGCGATCTGTACAGGCGACGACACGAAGTCGAATGTTCCGGTCAGCGTAAAGGCGAAGGTCAGAGTCTTGCCCACGAAGAGCGGATTCACGGCCCCCATCGAATCGAGGGTGGCCACGGCCTCGCCCGCGCTGTCCAAAGTGCCTGAGAAATTCTGGAATCGCGGCGAATTGATATTGTTAAGCACGATGGTGGTAAACCAATCGTAGTTGAGAGGTATTACCTTTCCACCGGGCAGTGTGTAACCGGGATAACCGCCGGAGACGCTGCCGCCCACGATATACTGGCGGCCTGCGTAGGCCGCTTCGGCGTCGAGATAGAGCGGCATCGAACAACCGAGGGCCGCCGAAATCGTATACGCACCGGCCCAGATGCTGGGGGTCATGTTGATCCGAGACACCATGAAATCGTCGACACCGGCCTCGGTGATCGAGTCGTTGGGATTGTCCTGCGCGCAGAACCGCACCTTGATCTGAGCGGTGGGAGTCACGTAGTCGGCCACCTTGAAGGAGTAGTAGGTCCAGCCGCCCAGGCTCGTGGTGGAGCTGTAGACATTGATCCAAGTGGTACCGTTGTTGTTGGAGATGTCGATGTTGAAGGGGTCATTTCCGTCGCGTCCGTAGAACCACAGATAGGCGCTGATGATCGCGTCTCCCGACGAGAGATCGATCGCCGGGGAGATGAGCCGCGTAGGCCCCCCATCGATGTCGTGGTCGGCATAGTAGGCATTGACCGGGCCGTTTTCGGTGACGTAGCAGAGCGTCCCGGTTCCCTGGGGATTGTCGTCGAGCGGGGCGACCTGTTCGCCAGAGGTGGAGTTGGGATCGCAGCGCTCCCAGGTTCCGGTGGTGATGCTGATGTCCTCCACGGTCCAGCCCATATCGGCCTCGAAGTCATCGTGCACGATCACCTCGGGGAGCCCCTCGAGGGTGTAGGTGTACGTCGACTGCGGGGCGTTGCCAGGCGAGTAGACCATCGAACCCTGATCGCCCTGAGCACTGAAATAGAACTCTGGTTGGCTATCGGGACGGGCGCCGGGGATCGTAGCCAGGTAGAGATCGCCGCCCAGACCGGTCAGCAACGACTCGGAAAAGTTGGCTGTCGGGCTGAAGCGGTAGTGAACCTTGCCTGTGCCGGGCACATACGTCTCCAGGCCGTCGACGATCATCACCTCCACTTCGACTTCGGGGCCGGGTAGAGTCGAGCTGGGAGTGCCGTAGGGTGGCCACATTGCCAGCGGTCCGCCGGTCTGGATGACCACCTGACCCTCATAGCGCTTGTAGTTGGGTTTGGTCACCGTCACGTACATGATGCCGGGATTCTGCGGCGGAGTGATCAACACCGTCGTGACTCCACCGGTTCCGGTGGCCGTGCCCAGAACGCGTCCGGCCGTCGACAGAGCGATCAGCGAGCCTGCGGGGGCGGACACGTCGAAGGAGGTGGCCGTGTTGTCGATGCTGCTTGCGTGGGACACGCTCATGGTCTGCGGCACCTCGGAGTAGACCAGGCCGAAGGCATCGCCGAAAACATGGAAGAGATGGTAGGTCTCGTCCTTGTTCGACGGATTGTAGGGCCAGGAAGAGGCTTGCAGGTAGTGCTTGCCCGAGGCATTGGCGAAACCCGGCAGGAGTGGATACGGACCGGTGCTGCCGCCGTAGCCGGGATCGAAGTCAGACCACAGGGAGTCGTGCATACCCCACACGTAGGTGTCGTTCACGAACGAGTAGGAGGTTCCCGATGCGGCGATCACACCAAGAGCGCCGTACTGCATGCGGTGGAAAGCCTCGGCGAAGCAGTCCGAGCCGTAGTTGTACTGGCCCGTGGAGCAGTTGATTGAAAGCACATAGGTGTGGTCCGTGTTGGTCAGTCCCGAGAGGTTGCTGACGCTGTAGGACGGCTCGCCCCAACCGGTCGGCGAGCCGTGATCGCGGTGCAGCAGCCAGAAAGCGCCTGAATTGATGTCGTTGTTCAGCCGCGTGGCGTTGCCGCCCCAGTCGGTGAGATGAGCCGGCGTCGAGGGGATGTAGCCCAGCCCGTTGGGGCCGAAGTAGTCCACGATCATGTAGGTGTTCTGGTTCGACGACCAGGTGCTGCCGGGAGTCCCGGAGTAGAGAGCATACTCGCGCACCGGGCTCTTGCCGAGGACGTTGGTGAAATAGCCGTGCACCACCTCGCAGGCCAGGATGAACCAGCGCTCCGTCTGCCATCCGCCGGCGATGATCGGTTCGTCGTAGAAGTTTGCCGCCATCGGCGGGTTGCTCTCGTAGTCGATGAACTTGTTCACCATGATCGCCAGATCGCCGGCGTCATGCGCCGTGATACGCCCGTGAGCGAGCTCGGGCAGATCGTCGCCGTTGATGTCGGCGTACATGTTGTCCGAGAGGCAGTAGCCGTTCCAGGTGTGGGCCGGCATGGTGGGATAATCGCCCAGGAAGAGCAAAGCGACGGGCTTCGTGGTCCAGTTGGCGTAGGCGTCGTTGATCTTGGCCTCGATCCCGGCAGCCGTGCCGCCCAGGTTGGCGATGTTGAAGACGCCGGTGCTGATGCCCTGCTTGACACGGAAGTCCTTGATCGTGTTGGCCCAGGTCTCGAAGGTCGTGTCATTGGGGATGAAGATCATGTATTCGCACTCGTCGGTGGCCTCGAAGGGCTTGGGACGGGCGGCGAAATCGACGGCGGGCAGAGACGTGTAGTTGAGCAGATGCTGCTCGAGGATCGGCTCGAACCAGCGGCTGCGGTAGGCGTCGTCACCGAAGCGGCCGCTGCCGCCCTGAAAGTCGATGCGCACGCGGATGTCGGTGTAGATCACCAGCTCGCGCATCACCGGATTGTAGGCGAAGGGGGTGATTCCCAGGATGAAGCAGTCCACACCGCGCATCTGCATCGGCTCGGAAGCCAACACCGGTTGGGCTGGAAAGCTGGCGTTGACGCCGTAGATGTCGGGATTCTTGACGTACACCGGCGGGGTGTCGTCACCTTCGTAGGGGATCGGCGGGGCGGGCAGAATGTCCATCTCGGTGAAGATCTGGCTGCGGCTCGCAACGATCTCCACGGAATAGCTGGCGCCCTGGGGAACAGCGATGTAGCGGCCCATACCGGGGAGGTTGGGGGCGCCCTCGTCGTTGCCCAGCTTGGAGCCGGGAAGCCCAACGCTGGTCATCTTCTCGCCGCTGATCATCATGTCGTTGAAGATCACGTAGGGCACGGTGTAGAGCAGCTCCACCCCTTGCTCCGAATTGGAAATGATGGAAAAACCGGGATCGGCCCAGTTGTCAGTGAATGCAACCTTTTGCGGCCAGAATCCCTGCGCCAATGCAGTGCCCGGTAAGAGCAGGCAGAGCAACGCCAGAGTCAAGAACGATCGCTTGTTCATCTTTCTCTCCTTGCTTCCTGATTCTTCTGATTTTCTGTTTTAGGCTGATATGGGCAGAGACTTTCAATGAGGCGTATTATAAACGAGAAAGCCATCTGAGTTCATTAAAAAAAGACAAATAGATTAATATAAATACATATTATTTGAGGAGTTGCTCTTGTTCGTCTCCGATAGAGCTCGAGGTCAAAGAACGCCCGGCGCTCCCGTCGTGCTGCCCCTCCCGCGATCCCTCGGGATTCATGTCGTCCCGGATCAGAGGAAGCCCGAACGAGAAGGTCGTTCCTGCTCTCGGTTTGCTCGCAAAGTGAATGTGGCCACCGCAGGCTTTGATGATCGATCTCGTGATGGCCAGCCCCAAGCCCTGTCCCTGTCCATGAGGCTTGGTGGTGAAGAAGGGATCAAATATTTTATCGCGCAGCCGATCGGGAATTCCGTGCCCCGAATCCGAGACAGAAACCTCGATGAACCCTCCCTTTTCGCAATCTGGGCCTTCCCCCTCGCGGCAGGTAATGGAGCTCACCGCCTTCGCCGTGACCCGCAGCTCCCTGGGATCCACCCGTTCCATCGCGTCGCAGGCGTTCATCATGAGGTTGAGAAGAACCTGCTCCATCCTGAGTGGATCACCTACGATGGGGGGAAGCTCTGGAGCGATGTCGATCTGCAGATCCACCCCCAGCCGTTCCAGCCGGGGTTTGAGCAGATCCACGGCGTTCGCGATCACCTGGCTGATGGAGATCTGCTCCAGGGCGTCCTCGTCGGTGCGTGAGAAGTTGCGCAGCCGTTTGATGATCGCCGAGGCGCGGTCCACCAGATCGGGAATCTTTTCCAGGTAGGGCAGCAGCGATTGACGGTTGTTGCTGCCGTCGCGAATGGCGTCGATGCAGCCGCTCAGATAGTTTCGGATGCTGCCCAGGGGCTGATTCAGCTCGTGAGCCATGACCGCGGTCATCTCCCCGAGCGCGGCCAGACGCGCCGCGTGGCACATCGTCATCGTGTGCTCCCGAGTGGCGTTGCGGAACCTCACTTCCGCCTTGCGCCTCTCGTCCTCGGCAGTCGCTCGACCGAGAGCAACCGAGCCGCAGTGCGCCAGGAGCTCGGCCAGGAAACAGTCCTCCTCGGTGAAGTCCTTGCCGTCGAGCCGATCGCCTACCACGAAAATACCGATCAGATCGAGAGAGAGGTTGACGAGAGGTACGATGATGACCTTGTCGATCTGGGGGTGCCCCTCAGGGAAGCCCTCCGAAGTGGGATGGGCGGAAATGTTGTTGCACAGGATGGTTTCGAGCTTGCCCTCGAAGAGCGGCCTGAAGACGCCGTGTCCCGTGATCGGCCTGTTGACCCCGCATCTTTCAACGACCGAAGAATGTTTGGCAAATCCCATGATGCGCAGCACCCGGCTATTAGGCGGCAGCGCCCCTACGATGGCGTACCGCACCTTGAAGAGTTCGATCGCCTTGGCGGCCAGGTACTGGACGACCTCGAGAGAGGTCTCTTTGCTGATCAATCCCATTGAGGTCTTGACCAGCAGGGATTGGGCCTCATGACGCTGATCCGCGCGTTTCTTGCCCTCCATGCGGCGCCGTTTTTCGTTCTGCAACTCCCGGGACGTGTTCGCGAATTCACTCGAGATCTCCTCCGCTCGAGATCGATAACCCCTCGTCATCCTGTGCAACAAAAAAAGCGTGGCGGTCACCGAAGCCAGAATCCACAGGACACACAGAAGCACGTCTGTTCCGGAAAGCACGACCGCGCCGTTGGGTGTATCGGCGAGAAACCAGACCAAGAGTAGGCCAACGAGAAAGGATACTGTAACCACGAGATAGGCGATGCAAACCATCGGTGTGCCGGTTATTTTCCTTTTCATCTCTTGATTCGATCTGTCCTGAGCCACAGGGCGCTGTCAACCCTTGGAGTTCGATAATAGCAATCAAAGATCGACTGGAGGCACAATCGTCAAAGGATTGTCTTTTATTAAATAAAATCACTAATATACATACTTTGAGACGAAACGTCAAGATAGGTCCCACAAAGCGAACTTGCATGAATATGTCAGCCGGGCTAAGATCCGCTCGAGTCCCTCATAAAGGAGTTTTCCATGAAAAATCTTCACAATCATATTATCTCGCGCAGAAGATTTCTCAGGGGATCGGTTGCCGGGGCCGCCACTTTCGGCCTGGCGCCAACCCTTTTCATCCCTCATTTCCGACCCCCCTTCGCATCGGACGGCTGGCAGAACAACCACCCCAACATCGACGGCCTGCGCGTTGTTGAGGCTCACGACGATACGATGACCACCGAAACGCTGGCAACAGCTCCCTGGAAGCGGCAAGAGGATCTCGTCAACGTCAAGACGGTGGCGGAGAATTTGGACAATTTGGCCTGCGCCCTCACCGACGAGAAGAACCCCAAGGACGCCTGGAAGGCGATCTTCGTCAAACCGCCGAAGAAGAGCTGGAAGAGCACCGTCGTGGCGATCAAGACCAACAACATCGCCAGACAGCACACGCGCAGCGCCGTGATGGCCAAGATCTGTCGCGTCCTGGTGAAGATGATCGGAGTCAAGCCGACCAACCTGTTCATCTACGATGCTTGTCACGGTGCCGACATGCTCAAAAAGACACCTTTCAAGGATCTGCCCGCCGGATGCCAGGTCGTGGGCAAATGGGGCGGCATGAAAGCAGAAGTTGAGGTCCCGGCGCCATGGTCCAACAACGAAGGCAAGACCCTCTGCCTCGGAAGCCTGGCCCGCGGCAAGGTTGACATCCTGGTCAACCTCGCCCTCTGCAAGGGTCACAGCCCGAGCTTTGGCAGCTTCACGATGACCATGAAGAATCATCTGGGGACCTTTTTTCCCAAGTGGGCTCACAAAAAAGGTGGAACCGAATATCTGCTCGCGATCAACAAGACCCCCGAGGTGCTCGGCGAGATCAGCCCCAAGGGCAAGCTGCTCTTCCCGCGCCAGCAGCTCTGCATCATCGACAGCCTCTGGGCCAGCCTCCAGGGACCGGGCTGCGAAAGCTCGGATCAGCCGAACCGTCTCTTCATGGGCACCTGTTCCCCGGTAATCGACTACGTGGTGGCTCACGAGTTCCGTGTCAAGACGATGGGCTGGCCGGTAGCAAGGAAGGTCACGTCACGCTTCCTCACCGAGTTCGGTCTGACCGAGGACGACCTTCCCTCCGAGGAAGCTCGCCTGATCAACGCACTCGAAGACAAAGGCGTGTAGAGAGCGGGCCAACGGCGATCTCGAGGTCGTGATGGGGACACCGCTTCCAGGCCGTGTCCCCTCTTCTGCGCGGTTGTGAAAGCCCCGTCGGATCAAGACGATGCAGCCGAAAGCCAAGAGGAGGAGATCACCTATGAAACCGCGCCAGCGCCCCCCCACGCCGGCAGCCAAAGCCACAGTCGGCGCCCGAATCCCGGCTCTTTTTTCGATGATCATTGTTTTGCTGTTCGTTGCGGTCAGCATTTCACCCCACCTGGCGGCGCAGGACGCCGAGGCGGCGGCCCAGCCGGATTTCGCCGGCCAGGCTCGAGCGGCCCTGGATCAGGACGACTTCGCGCGGCTCGAGGAGCTGTGCCGGTCGCAACTGGCCGCGTCTCCCGATCAGACCGCGGCCCGCGCCTATCTGGCGTGCGCGCTCGCCGGTCTCAAAAAATTCGAGGAATCGGCGGCCGAGTTGGCGCGGCTCGATCGAAGACCCGCTGCTCGCGCAGGAGAAATGCGACATCGCCTGTGACTCCAAATACTGGGACCTCGCCACCGCGTGCGCGCTCTGCGGCGTTTTCGAACCGTCCCGAAACGTGCTGGCCGCCCGCGAGCCCGAACCGGGGGCGCACCTCGAGGATGTAACCGAGGCCTTCGGTCTCGGATCTTTGCGCTCCGGCCGGGTGGCGGCGGCCGACTACGACCAGGACGGCTATGTGGACCTCTGCTTTTCTGGGCGTCTCTTCCGCAACGAAAAGGGAAAAGCCTTCCGCGAAGTCACCAAGGAAGCCGGCCTGAACCGGACCGGAACCGGCGCGCTCTTCTTCGATGCCGACAACGACGGCAACCTCGATCTGCTGGTCACGGCGCTCCCCCATCCATTCCTCTTTCGCAACGGTGGTCGCCGCGCCGATTTCACCTTCGAAGACGTCACCACCCTCTCGGGATGCGACCAACTCGTGCTGGGCGGACCTCCCGACGGCGCCGCCGTGCTGGACATCGACAACGACGACTGGCTCGACTTCTACCTGGCGGCTTACGAGAACCCCTATCCCCAGGGTCATCCCGACCTCCTGGCGCGCAACAACGGCGACGGCACATTCAGTGACGTGACCGCCGAGCGTGGCATCGATCGAGGCGGCAGCCGCTGCGGCCGTGGCGTGGCCTGCGCCGATTTCGACCGCGATGGCGATCACGACATCTATGTCTCCAATTATCGCCTGCTCGCCAACTCCTGCTGGCGCAACGACGGCCAGGGACATTTCACGGATATCGCCCCCGAAACGGGCCTTCTGGGGCTGGATCAAAAGGGCGCTTTCGGCCACACGATCGGCTCATGCTGGGGCGACATCGATAACGATGGTGATCTCGACCTCTTCTGCGCCAACCTGGCCCATCCGCGTTTCATCAACCAGGGCTTCTCCAACCTCTCCATGCTCTATATCAACGGCGGCTCCGAGCAAGGCTTCGCCATGACCGAGGAACGGCGGGCACGGGGTATCCGTTTCCAGGAAACCCACTCCGACCCGGCTTTCGCCGACTACGACAACGACGGCGACCTCGACCTCTTCATCACAGCGATCTACAAGGGGGCGCCATCGGCGTTCTATCGGAACGACAGTAAAGGATTTTTCGAACCTATCACATTCCGTTCCCGTTCAGTGGTTTTCGACGGCTGGGGACAGGCCTGGTTCGACATGGACAACGACGGCGATCTCGACCATGTGATCGGTTCGGGATCTGGGGTCAGGCTCCAGCGCAACCTGGGCAATCGGAACAAGTGGCTGAAGGTCAGGCTGGTCGGCAAAAAAACGAACCTCTTCGGCGTGGGCAGCCTGGTCACGGTGACCACCGATTCGGGACAAACGCTCATCCGGGAGCTCTCCATCGGCAGCGGCACACAGAGCCAGAACGGATTTGTGTTGCACTTTGGCCTCGGTCCCGATGCCACCAAGGCTAGCGTCGAGGTCCGCTGGCCCTCCGGCAGCACGAGCAAGCCGAAGACCAGGGTCAATCGTACATCGGTGGTGAAAAACTATCGGGGATAGGCCCTATTCCCGATGAACGCTCTCCGGCGAGAATGCCGGCAGACACACGGCGATGTACTCGGCCCCCTCGGGGGTCGGTGTGCTGTATCGGATGCGTTCGCCTGCCGGAGCGATGAGCGCCTCACCGGGTCCGATTTCCAACGTTCCAGCCTCGGTTTCGGCCCGCAGCAGCCCTTTCAGCACCACCGTGTACTCGTCGAACTCGGGCGTCTGATCCGGTTCGATCCAGCCAACGGGGCTGCGCATCCGGGCGATGCTGACCGCCGATGTCTGCGTGCTGGCAAGGCCGACGAACTCCTCGATCCGCTTCGGTTTGTTCCCGGCGGCCTCGATAATGACCGGCGCCGCGATCTTGCGAGCCATATGTAGTTCCTTTCATGCTTCCGGCAAAACCTGTTTACATATAAAAACGATGGGGTATACTCGTAAAGCCTGCAATCCTAAACGCAAGAGTTTTCGAAATGGTACAGATCTCTATCGTACCGCGACAATGTAGGAGAACCTTGATGAAAACTATTCTGGCTGGAGCGGCTCTCGCAGCTGTGCTCCTCGTCCTCTCCCCGGGTGCCGCGCTCGCACAGAACGCCGTTCCCAATGGAGACTTCGAGCTGACCCTCAAGCTGGGTCCCTGGGAAGAGTACGGCGGCACCGCTGGCACAGACCTGATCAAATGGGACACCAGCGGCAGCGGTAAGACCTCGTGGTGTTTCAAACGCAAACCCGGCTATAGCGCCTTCGGCGGCGGCAACGGTGGTTTGAACCAGATGGTCCTGCTGGTAGGCGGCGTGACCTACGACTTCCACGCCAACATCGCCTACCTGGCCACCTGCTGAGGCGGCGTCAATGACGGCGGCAAGTTCGACGTCACGATCAACGGGGTGTTGGTCGCAAATAATTCCTGCGGAAGCCTTCCTCAAAGCAGTCCCAGACGGCGCCAGCTCAACGGCACCTACATGGCCACCTTCACCGGTCTCCATACCCTGGAGATCTATAATCATCGCAACACGGCCCCCACCGACTGTTACAACTACATGGATGATTTCGCCCTGACGCCACAGAATCCCGATCTCTACATCGAGACCTACAATCTGAGCGTCGGCACCGGTGGCAGCACCAATCTCACCATCGAGGCCGGAGCCTCCCACGCCGGCGAGGACTATTTCCTGCTCGCCAGCTTCGGATCCTCTCCCGGTTTCAACATCGACGGCCAACATGTGAATCTCAACATGGATGCGCTCTTCAACATCTCGCGCCGCAACCCGAACTCGGCCAGGTTCCAGAACTCGATGGGCACGCTCGATGCCTACGGCCGGGCCGTGGTCACCTTCGACACGCTGGGTTCGGTCACCCCCACGTACGAAGGCACGACCCTCTCCTTCGCCTACGTGCTGCTCTCCGGTCCGGGACAGCGCCCGGTGACTTATTCTTCGCTGCCCGTTCTGTTGAACTTCATCCCCTGATTCCATCAGGGGCTCAACCAGGAGCGGCTTCCTTCGGCAGGCGGGAAGCCGCTTTTTTTGTGGCTGTTTCGCAATGCCGCCTCAGCTTATACTCATCCTGGAACACTGATCTCCGAGCGAGTGTCCTACGCTGAGTTTTGGCGATGCTGAGTAGGGCGATGACATCGAAGCCCGCAACGTGGTATGCTCGTGGTGCTTCACCCATCCCACATGGTATCAAAACCGAGAAGGAGGTGTGGTCATGCCCGTTTCGATCGTTCTCGATAACGGAACATCATCGGTAAAACCTTTGGTTCTCCTCCTCCTTGCCGTGGCTCTCTCGATTGTGATCGGTCTACAAGCGCCGGGCCGTGAACACAGCCAACCACAAGCCAAGGCACAAAACGGGGACTCGGGATGCACCACCGCCTCGTGTCACGGAGGCATCGAGGAGATCCGTGATCGATCGTCCGGCATGATGCGTGCCATCTTCGATCTCGGCCGGGATGTCGGCGACCCTGCGGGTTGTGTGGTGTGCCACGGTGGAGATCCTCGGGCCGCCACCACAGAGCAGGCTCATCGGGGCGCCCCCGCGACTTTGGGCGATCGATCGGGGCCTGATGCGTTCTTCCCCGATCCGGGCAGCCCCTGGGTCAATGCGAGGAGCTGCGGTCCCTGCCATGGTGAGCATATAGGCGCGCAGTGGAACAGCCTGATGATGACCGAAGCCGGCAAGATCCAGGGGACATCCTGGTCGTTCGGCTCACTGCAGGGCTACGATCACGGCTGGGCCAACTACGATCTCTCCAATCCGCTAAACCTTGCTGATCGACGGGGCACCGATGCCTACCGGGCCTATATGCAACAGGTCGCGGAGCGCGAGCCAGGAGCCTACCCAGCGGAGATGAAAACCGTACCGGCCGCGCCGGTCGATCTCGCGACCCTCGCCGAGTTTCCCGAACAGGCCTGCTTCACGTATATCCGTAGCGAATGCGAGCGCTGCCACTTAGGGGTCCGCGGACGCTCCACCCGCGGCGACTACCGCGGCATGGGCTGCTCGGCCTGCCACATCCCTTACGGCAACGAGGGCCTCTATGAGGGGAACGACCCCACCATCCCCCGCGACGAGCCACGCCACCTCCTGTTTCACGCCATCCAGTCCTCACGCGAGGCGCAGGTGACGATCCATGGATCGACCTATGCAGGAATTCCCGTGGAGACCTGCACCACCTGCCACGACCGGGGCAAGCGGATCGGAGTGACCTACCAGGGATTGATGGAGAGCGCGTTCACCTCGCCCTTCCGCGAAGGTGGTGAGCCCCAACTCGACCTGCATACCAAGCACTACATCGCCATGTCGGAGGATATCCACTACCAGAAAGGAATGCTCTGTCAGGACTGTCACACCTCGATCGATCTGCATGGCGACGGTTTTCTGGCCGGCACGAACCTGGCCCAGATCCAGATCGAATGCACCGACTGTCACGGCACCCCTGACGCCTATCCCTGGGAGCTCCCGCTCGGCTACGGCGACGAGTTCGGCCGCGACCTGGCACCTGAGCCGCGCGGCGTGCTCACAACGCTCCCGAACGCGCTCAAGCAGGGGACTGTCCATCCCCCCGAAGACGGCTACCTGGTAACAGCGCGGGGTAATCCGTTTCCCGAGGTGGTTCGCCGCGGCGATCTGGTGGTAGTGCACACCGCGGCGGGTCGCGACCTCGAGCTGAGACCGCTCAAACTCGCGAGCCGGCAGGACGAGCTCGCCCTGGAGCCGCTGGTGGCCATGGACGAGATCGGCATGCATATCGACGAGATGGAGTGCTACTCTTGCCATTCGGCCTGGGCGCCTCAGTGCTATGGATGCCATCTCAAAATCGACTATTCTGGGAACAAGCGTTCCTTCGACTGGGTGGCGGCCGGCCACCGCCACGCCGAACCGGAACATCGCACCGACTCCGGTGAGGCCGGTTACGACACCACCATGCCCGGCCGTGTGAGCGAGCAGCGCTCGTACATGCGTTTCGAGGACCCAGCTCTAGGGGTCAACGGTGAAGGGCGCATCACGCCGGTCGTTCCCGGGTGCCAGCCCTCGATCACGGTGATCGGACCGGCGGGGGAAACGATCCTGCTCAATCACATCTTCCGCTCGAAGCCGGGATCGGAGGGCGCCGGAGAGGAAGGGCAGCTCTGTATCGACATGAGCCCTGGCCAACCCCACACCACCGGCCGCGCGCGCTCCTGTGAATCGTGCCATGCCTCGGAGAAAGCGTTGGGTTACGGAATCGGCGGCGGCCGCATCTTCCGTGGCTGGGATGAGCCGGTCACCGTGGATCTCATGACGGCTGACGGCCAGGTCCTGCCCAAAAACACGCGCCCCCAGGTGGAAGCGATCGAGGGACTCGCGGCCGATTGGTCACGCTTTGTCACCGAGGACGGCCGCCAGCTCATGACCGTGGGCCACCATTTCTCGCTCTCGCGCCCGCTCAACGACGATGAGCGGGCTCACACCAGCCGACAAGGTGTGTGCATCGCCTGTCACCAACAGATCCCCAGCCGCTCCCTGGCGGTCAACCTGCTGCACCATGTCGGTGAAACGGCCGGTCTCATCCCCCTCACCGCCGTGGAACACGATTCGCTGGTCAACAAGATCCTGCTCTTCTCCGCCTGGGTGCAGGCCGGCGGGGGGCTGCTGGCGGCGGTGGCGGGATTGACCGGCGTGCTCTGGCTCCGGCGCCGCATCCGGCGGTATCGCCGATCGAACGCCGGCCCTTGATCCTTCTCAACGCTACTCCTCCGTCGCGGGCCGCGGTTCGCCAGGCGGCTGGGTGGCAATGATGATCTGCCGGCGCCATTCCTTAGCGTTCTTGGGCCTGGGCCAGCGGTCGTAGAGCCGGATCAGCAGCCGTATCGCCTCGCAAGTCTCTTCCGCTCCCAGCCCCTTCGCGGTCTCGAACGCCTCGTAGCACCGGAGCAAGTGGCTCTCAGCGTCCTGAAACCGGTCGAGCGCCAGCAGGCACTCAGCGTACACCAGATGCGATCGCTCGATCTCGCCGGTGGGAAAGCGTTCTCGAGCTCCTCCCTCGATTGCCGTCCGTAAGCCATCCTCGAGGATCACCCGGGCCTCGGGAGCCCGGCCGCGACGCACCATCACCCTGGTCAGGCCGTTCATAGCCCGCAGCGTTCGCGGATCGGCGTTTCCCTGCTTGCGGCGCCGAATCTCGAAGAGATTGCCGTAGATCCTCTGTGCCTTGTCCAGATTGCCGCCGAGCTCCACCGTCGTGGCGAGGGAACCCATCGACGCGAGGGTGTCGGGGTGGTCTTCGCTCAGGCATTGGCGACGCGATTGGAGCGCCCTCTCGAGGTGGCTTTCGGCCTCCTCGAAACGTCCCAGCCGTTGATAGGTGACGCCGATCGTGTTGTACAGGATCGCCCCCGATTCGAGATCGTGGGGAAAGGCGATGTCGATCCCGTTGGACGCCAGGCTCAAAATCTCTTCGATCTCCGCGCCCTCGGTCGGCGCTCCCTGCGCCGAGGGTACTAAATCCAGAACGGTCTCGAAACTCTGCCTGACCGCGTCCAGGTCGAAGATGTCCTGCTCCGTCGCGGTTCTCAGATCCCGCAGGGTACGGCTCAGCGAGGCGGCCTTGCGCTTCTCCTCCAGATAGAGATTGAAGAGCACGGTGAGGGCAACCACGGACACGAGAAGCAGCGCCGCGGCGATATTGACGGTGCGGTGGCGTTTGACCCACTTGACGGCTTTGAGGATCGGCCCTGCCGGCCGAGCCTGGATGGTCTCTCCGGCCAGGAACCGGCGCAGGTCATCGCCCAGCTCTTTCATCGTCTCGAACCTGGCGTCGGGGTCCTTCTCCATGGCCGCGAGGCAGATCACGGCGAGGTCGCGGGGCACGGCGGGATTGACCCGTCCCGGATCGAGGGGATCGCGATGGAGGATGTTCTTGAAGACCTCGTGGGAAGTGTCCCCCTTGAAGGGGCGCTCGAAGGTGATCATCTCGTAGAGAGTCACCCCCAGAGAAAAGACATCGGTGCGGTGATCGACTCCACCCTGGCGGCTGCGGGTCTGTTCGGGGGACATGTAGTAGGGCGTTCCGGAAAACTCGCCGCTACGCGACAAAGCCAGGGCGTCCTCCACCTTGGCCAGGCCGAAATCGGTGAGCTTCGGCTGCCCCTCGGAAGTGAGCAGAATGTTGGAGGGTTTCACATCGCGGTGGATCACTCCGGAATCGTGGGCATGTTGCAGGGCATCGCTCACCTCGGCGATGAGCCGGGCGGCTTCGCGATAGTAGTCGGCGGAGGGCGCCCCCTCGCTACGCAGAACGTCGATCGAATCGGCCAGTGTGCTCCCCTCCTCGACGAGCTCCTGGGCGATGAAATGGACCCCGTCTTCCTCGCCGACGGAGTAGACCGTCACGATTCCGGGGTGGTGCTGCCGGCCGCCGGCTTCCGCCTCGCGCCGAAACTTCTGAATGGCGTCGTCGGAGATGCTCAGATGCGAGGGCAGCACCTTGAGCGCCACCTTGCGGCGCAGGGAGGTCTGCTCCGTTTCATAGACCGTGCCCATCCCGCCCCTGCCGATCTCCCGAATAATCGTGTAGTCGCCGATAACAGTCGGTGCGCTCGCCGTGAACTTCACCGCCGTGGTGGGATCGTCCAGTTCGGGACTTCGCGGTGGAGTATCCCGCTGATTCCGATTTCGATCTATCATGCCATCACTCGCTCTATCAACCATCGATTTCTTCGCTCATGTCTCACTCCCCGGTGACATCTGAGACCGCCCGGTCGCGCTGCCGCCCGGTCGCGCTGCCTCCCGGTCGGCGCTTCGTATGTCCCGACCGGAACGATCCGCGACCGAGCGGTGCCGGCATGCGGCGCTCGCCGTAGCGCGCGTGCGGAAGCGGGAATCAGTTCTTGGTACGTGCACGGGATCAATCATGATCCCCTTTTTTCAGATGAAGGCGATGTATTTTGTCGTTCCGCACGTGTCTCCCGCTTTGGACGGTGCTCGAATGCGTCTTCCTCGAAAAAAAGACCACATTTTGACGAAAGCGTCGTTCTGAAGGCGAGTTGCCGCAGGCAGACGATCTGCGAGCTTTCCCAGGACCCGACGACACCTCGTCGGTGAGGCTCTACGATGAGCGGCACGCCCGTAACGATGCTGCCTAATCTGAACGAACGCTGGAGAAAGCGGGTCAAACGCGATATGCTATATTAGCCTACAGTTCTAACTTCCTTAATCATGGAGCTCGAGATGATGCACGATAGACTCTGTATCCGATTATGGATTGTGGCAGCCGTCCTGCTCACCGCGATCCTCTGGCCCACTGGCGCCATGGCCCAATGGAACCCGCAGCAAGGGGAATGGGGCAAAGACGATTCACTCTACCTGCGGGTCATGACGTGGAACGTCCAGGACGGGATCTGCTCCTCCAACAGCAAACAGGAGGGATACAACAACTGGCACGCCCTGGTGGTGATCGTGGCCTCACTGCAGCCGGACGTCCTGATTATTCAGGAAGGCGGTGACAACAACGGCAACGGCACCGGAAGTTACGTCGATAACACCTCCCAGTTGACCAACACGATGAACCTCTTTTTCAACGGTGGAATCGATCCCTACAACGGAAACGTCCAGGTGACGTCGTACGTCCAGAAATATGCGCCAGGCTACACCTTGCCCTACGTTTACGCGAGCAGCAACACCGACGGCTTCAATCGCGACGTGATCGCCAGCCGCTACCCCTTCAAGGATCTCAACGGGGACACCAAGACCCTGGCCAGCGACTCACCCAACATCAGCTCCGATCTCTATGCGCCCGGCGGTGACGGAGGCATCCGCGGCTTTCAGATGGCCGAGATCGATCTGCCCGATTTGGACTATTCAGGCGATGTGGTGATCGGCAATCAGCACCTCAAGGCCGGTTCCGACTCAGGCGACAAGCAGCAGCGCCTCGAAGCCGCCCAGAACGTGGCCTATCTCATCGACTATTGGTTCAACGGCGCCGACGCGGGAACTCCGGACCCGCGCAACAAGATCGGCGACAATCCGCCCGCCACGGCGATCCTGGACAGCAACACGCCGGTCATTTGGGGCGGGGACCTGAACGAGGACGAGAACACCAACGGTCGCGACGGACCGGCCCTGTGGATGACGCGCGCCCAGTACCCCGGCGCCAGCCAGAGCGACGGGACCGACCGCGACCGGTCGGACAGCTTCTACGATGGCGCCCTGGATCCGATCACCGGCGATCGGAGCACGAGGCTCTCATACAGCAACAAGTATGACTACCTCTGCTGGCAGGACAGCATCGCCATCGGTCAAAACGCATTCAACTTCGATTCGCGCAGCCTGAATAGTACGCAGCGGCCGCCAGAGCTCAGCAATTTCGGCAATCCCTACAGCACGAGCACCTACGCCTCGGACCACAAACCCGTGGTCGTCGACTTCGAGTTGCCCCAACCGAGCGGCGGCTTCTCGCTGATCGTTAATCCCAGTCCGCTGATCGCCGGCGTTTTCGGCGCTTTCTACGTCACCAACGGTCTTCCCAACGAGGACACCTACTTGGCGTACAGCGTCTCCGGCACGGGCAGCACTTACGTTCCTTTCCTCAACGTGACACTCGGCATCAGGAATCCCAAAGCCGGCGCAGGACCGGACAAGACCGACGCTCAAGGGGTGGTCGACTGGCTGGTCAAGATCCCCTCTTCTGCAGCGGGAATCAATGTATGGTTCCAGGCGGTGCAGGCAGGACAGGCATCGAACGTGTTCGCCACTTCGGTCAACTGACGATCGCCGACAGGGACCCGATAAGCCGACAGGGACCCGATAAGCCGACAGGGACCCGCTAAGCCGACGGGGACCTAACAGCCCACAGGCCCGGGCACCGCTCGAAGAACGGTGTTCCAGGCCTTTTTCTCGAGATCAAAACGATGAGGACACCGCCGTGCCGGCGGTGTCCTCATCGTTTTGGGAGATACCCCGCCGTGGTGGACAAACAACCGGGCCGCTCCTTGTTCAGAGGAGGCGGCCCGGCATGGAAGAGACGATGCAGTTTCGAGACCCTCATCGCCTACGGCCCACTCGATGTGGACCGCTAAACAGCGGGATCATCGCAGGCTAATCCATTACAACCAGAACTTCAGAGTTGGTGGCCAGCTCATAGGGCTGGCCGATGACCGCCGAGAACCACAGCTTGGTCCCCATCAGACCGGGTGGCAGCGGCACGGCGGTGGCCGTATCCATCGTGGCGAGCGCCTGTCCCGAGGCGTCGAGGACACCACGAAAGCTCTGGAAGAGATTGGTGTTCAGGTTGGCGATCACGATATTGGTGAACCAATCCCTGTTCATCGGCAGCACCACCCCACCGGGCAGGGTCGTTCCAGGATAGTCGCCGGTCGCGCTGCCCACCAAGGTATAGTTCTTGCCGGCGTAGCTCGCGCCCGGGGCGACGAGAAAGTTGATCGCTGCGGCGGTATTCAAGGGAAGCTGCCAGGCGTCGGCGGCCAGGGTGGCTTCCTGGGCTTGACCGTTGAGCCTCAGCGAAGGATCGCCGAAAATGTGCCAGGTCATAAACATTTCCCTGCCGTCGTTACCGACGGCATCCATCATGGCGCAGCCGCCACCATACCAGCATCCGCCCACCGACCAGTTGATCTCGAACTCGAAGCGCTCGGCGCCGCCGTACTTCTGGTTCTTGGCGTGGTTACCCTGGCCATACATCGGTGGCGCCCAGCTCTGGCCGACCGATGAGTTGTAGCTGGCGACGGCGCCGGTGGGCTGGCCGTTGTATGTGGCTCGCAGCCAGGCCTCGCCGAAGCAGGTACCGTAGTTGAAGTCGCCACCGTTGCAGGCCACACTGGAAATGATCGGCAGTTTGCCCACATTGGTGAGGCTATCCACATGGGAGTTGGTAAAGCCGGTCGTGCTCCAGCCCTGGGTCCAGCCGTGCCCCGTGTAGGTCACGAAACGACGGCCCTCATTGAGGGCTTGTCCAACCTGCGAGGCCGTAGCGCCTGGATCGTAGATCTGGTCTACCAGGGTGAATCCGGTATGCAGGAGCTCGCCGCGGATCAGGGCGTTGTGATTGCGGTCCGACTCGCCGTAGTGGCCGATGCCGGCGCCCTCGCTGGAGGCGATACCCGTAGCCCGGGCGTCCCAGTCACCCATGGCCACATCATGCCCCTGCTGCTCGTACTCGATGGTGCGCTGTACCTGGGTCTGGACGTGGGCCAAGGTCTCCGCCGAGAAACGCCCCACGAAGATGTCGGGATACCAGTCGGTTGTCAGCGTCGAGTAGGAGGGATCGGAAACGCCGTACGAATAGTTGGGGCTGGTAACGTGGGCGTAGTCGCCCACGAGGAGCAAATAGGCCAGATTATTCTGGCTGTAGGCATCGACGAGGTAATTCCAGATGTCCTGAGCCGAGCTGCCGATGGTGGCCACATCGACCATGACGGTGTCGATGCCGATCGAATTCTTCCAGGTCACGAGCGGCTGCATGGCGCTCATGAAGGAACTATGGCTGATGATCAGCATGCTACCGTCCTCGGCCGGAGGCTCGATGCGATTGCCGCTGTAGTTGACGAACTGGCTCTTGTAGATCGCCTCGAATGAGCGGTCGGGCCGGTTCTTGACGACGCTGCGGTCGATGACATTGGTGCCCACGCCGCCGGTATCGAAAACCTCGAGATCGATCTGCTTGTAGACGCGCAGCACGTTTTTCACGGGATTGTACTGGAAAGGAACCACCTGGACGACTACGCCGCGCGCATCATGCAGGATATAGGGCGCCCGCAGGCTGGCCACTTCCGCGGGGAACCAGGCGTCCTTCCGGTAGACGTCGCCGAAGGAATAAGGCACCGTGGAAGGATCGACGGAACGTAGAATCGTGCCGCGATAAGGCGCGAGGCCAGCAAAACCGGTCAGCTCCAGGTCCTCGTAGACGGTTTTCGTTACGCGCAAGCCCATTTGAGCCCGATCGGGAATCAGAAGGCTGTCGCACAGGCAGGGGAGCTGCGGATGGCCGGCTCTGTCCATCATGAGCAGCCCGGTATGCTCCAGGGACAGGGCCAGATAATCGCGGCCCTCGATCGAAAGGGTTTGCTGTTCGTAGCTGGAAACCTCGTAGGTGAGCACCGTGCGATCGAGAGAATCATACTGCACCGACAGCACGACCCCGCTCTCTTCATGAGCTGACAGGATCGAGACGGCGAAGAACAGAGTGAGAAGAGACACCAAAGCGAGAGTCGTAGCGCGAGCGAACGTTTTGCCTTTCATTTGAACCTCCATGTTTAGGCTTTCTCTCCGTAGTGAGCCATGATACCTGATAGGAATTCGCGACAAAATAAATTTGCAGATTATTCGCTCAGACATGGTTCAGACCTGGCCGTGACAACCCCGCTTCAACCTAATGAGCTTGGATCCTCTCACTTCGTGCTCTTCGTGCACTTTTGACGTCGGCCATCAAAATCGCTGTCATCGAGGTCGGGGTCGCGATCGGATCCGGGATCGATTTCACGATCCGCAAACGATTGGTTCCGAGTCACGGCCAAGTCGGCGCTGCGGCTGTTTTCCACGCTGCCGCTGCTAACACGAGTTAAGGACACAACAGCCGCACAGCCGCGAAGAGCGCTACCGCCGCTAAACAGGTGCGGCAATGCAGTATCCCACGCTGAGTGATGGGCCGGGGGAGTTTTATTATCTATCCCGGCGCGAGTCGCAAGGCCGTCGGTAGCCTGACCGGGTTACCGATGGTGCCATCGCAAGAGTAGGGTGATTGTGTTTTGACCCGCCGACAGGGAAAAATAACGATCTCTTTTGATTGTATATCATTCACTTCGTTAGATCTTCAAGACCGGCCACCAGAACGCAACATGCCGGTGGCAGGACCAACAGACCGTTCACGTCATGGTAAGATTCGCGAAAACCTCCCTGCGATCACAACGACGTTCTCGCTGCTGAGCGACGCAGCAGAACGAAGGGTTCGGCGATTAAAAAACCGGCGAGGCGTCATCGAGCGAGCGTGAGAGACGCCAGCATTACAGGATATCGAGGCTCTCCACATCGGTGAAGGAACCTTCCAAAGGCGGCGTGTTGTAGACCAGCCCCTGCAGGTAGAAGGTTCTTCCCGAGAAAGCGGGATTGTTGGGGATCGTGGTGCTGAGAACGTAAGCCCCGTCGACCGGGATCGGACCCCGCGGCAGCAGCCGAACAGGCTGCGCCAACCCCATGTCGCCGAAGGGCGGAACCGGCACCGTTCCGGTCGCCTGGCTCACCAGCGGCAGAGCTGTCCAGCCGGCGTAGCCTGTGATCTCGATCTCCAGGTCGGAACCCAACACTCCCGTGCTCGTCAGGGTCAAACCAGGCCAGGGAATGCCGGCGTCGCCCTCGAGAACATGGACGAGAATGTTGTTGTTGGTGTCCTGCGTGCCGGCCACCACCTCGGGGCGACCGTCGTTGTTCAGATCGCCAACAGGATAGACGCTGTAGAGACGGTTGCCGGTGTCGAAGGCCCAGAAGACTTCGCCGCTGTCGCCGTCCATGGCGTAGACGTAGTAATCGAAGGACCCTGCGATCACGTCCTGGCGGCCGTCGCCGTTGAGATCGTCGATCGAGCGTGCTGTCCAGACATCGCCGCCGTTGAGCGTCCCCACGACGGTCTTCCAGACGAGCGTGCCGTCGGTGCCGTCGAGCACCGTCACGGCGTTCTCCCAGGAGGCCACGACGACGTCGCTGATCTCATCGCCGGTGACATCAAACAGGGTGTCCACGGCCATGCCGTAGGATCCGACTTCCGTGCTGGACCAGATCAGAGCCCCGGTGGCCCCATCGAGGCAACGCACGGCGCTGCCATCGGAGGTCCACAAGACGGCCAGGGCTTCTCTGACCGCGTCCTGGGTTATGTCCTGCATGACACCACAGGCGTAGATGCTCGTGCCGGGAGCATAATCCCAGAGCTCCTGACCCGTTGGTGACGTGGTGCCGCCGTCGAGGCACACAATTTTGTCGATGTTGTCCCCCACCGCGGCCAGCACGTCAAAGGCGCCGTCGTTGTTGACGTCGCCGATGCTGCGCACCGAGTACACGGCGTCACCCGCGTGGTATTGCCAGAGCACGGTGGCCGGAGCACCGGTGCTCGATCCATCGACCAGATAGACCGAATCGCTGTCCGATCCGGCGCCGAAGGCTGCTTCCGGTACGGTGTCACCGGTGATATCGTTGAGCTCGCAGAGTGAATAGATCCAGCCGGCGGAACCGGTGGTGTAGAGATCGTACATCCAGATCGACGAGCCGTCCAAGGCGTCGAAGTTGTAGGCGGTGCGGCCGCCGCCGGCGGTGCCTGCCAGCAAGTTGGCGTAGCCGTTGGCGTCCACGTCGGAGATCGGCACGAGGCACTGGTCGCCGTAGAAATAACCGCCCGAGAGCCCGGCCATGGTCTCGAGCTTCCAGACCACCGTGGCCGCGCCCGTGCTGGACCCGTCGAGGCAGTAGAGATTCTCGTTGTTCTGGAACCAGCCGAGGCCGACCACGATCTCATCCAGGCCGTCGCCGGTCACGTCAGGAACGGAGCGCACGCACTCGGCGTTGTCGTCTGCCGTGAAGTAGAAGAGCTGGGAGCCCGGGCCGGCGTCGGGTGTTCCGGCGCCGCGGGCCGAGGAAAGCTCCGGTGTGCGCCCGGCCCTCAGCATGAGCTGCAGGGTAGCATCATCGTCATGACCGCCGGTCGGCACGAGTCCGAAGGTGGCCCAAAGCACGGCGAGCGAGAGAACAAACACCACAATCCGGTAAATCATGTCTGGGTATCCTTTGACTTCAGGCATCGAGTCTCGATGAGCGCAGACTCAGAAAAAGGTCCACGCGGGATCATGTCCGGTCTTACCTGGAGTATACCACGGTGCGAGCTGGATCCCCATACGGCACAGAACGGCAGCCGTGCGTTATATCAAGACGCTTCCCTGTAATTCACCGATCTGAGGCTTGCCTGCTCGGCTCTGAAGCGTTAGTCTCGAGGCACACCTGCTCCTTTTTTTTACAATCGATCGAGGAGAAAGCCTTGAAATTCACCACCTTCATGCTCCACGGGCTGTTGTCCCTCGTCCTGACCGGTTCCGCCGGCCTCTTCGCGCAGGATCTGAAGTGCCACACGTCGGCTCTGTCATCACTTGCGCGCGGCGCCGCGATTGAAGACGGATTGACGACTTCCCCCGCCGCGATGCCACGAGCCACACAGGGCGCCGGGCGCGGCAGTTGGTCGGCGACGGTGAGCGCACCGGTACTGGCCTCGCCCAAGTTCGCCGACCTCACCGGAGACGGCGTAGCCGAGGTGCTGCTGACCACCTACGGCATCTCCAATCCCTACGGCGAAGGCTGGCTGCACGCCTGGAACGGCGCGGGCCAGGAGCTCACCGGTTTTCCAGTCAATCTCTCCGGAGCGGCCCCCGGCACCGCAGCGATCGGCGACATCGACGACGACGGTGATGTCGAGATCGTCCAGGGCACATGGGACTATCTCTACGTTTTCAACGCCGATGGCTCGAATTATCCCGGCTGGCCGAAGACCAGTTACGTCACACAGGCCGCGGCGCTCGCCGATCTCGACGGCGACGGCGATCTGGAGATCATCTGCCCCTCGTCCAACGAAATCGAGGTCTACCATCACAACGGCTCGGTCTTCGCGGGTTTTCCGGTGACCGGCGGCAACGACCTCACCGCGCCGGCGGTGGGTGATCTCGACGGCGACGGCGACCTCGAGATCGTCGCCGGTGGATTCGTGGCCTCGGGATCGACGAGCGATTTCGTCTACGTCTGGCACCATACAGGCGCACCGGCCGCCGGTTTCCCGGTAACGACTCACGGCTCGGTCAAGGCCTCGCCGGCGCTGGCGGACCTCGACAATGACGGCACCATGGAGCTGATCGCCAACTGCTGGAACAAAGCCGGCACCGACTATCTCTACGTGTGGGATCATGCCGGCGGTTACGAGCCCGGCTGGCCGATACAGGCGGCCTACATCCGCCTCTCGAGCCCTACCGTGGGCGACCTCGACGACGACGGCGATCTCGAAATCGTAGTCGGCGGCTGGGCCACCAATCCCTACAGCGAAAACGTCCACGCCTATCACCATGACGCCACCCCGGTCGCGGGTTTCCCGGTCAGCCTCAACAACTCCCCCAGCGGCAATGTCAACTCGAGTTGCACGATAGGCGACATCGACGGTGATGAACGGCCCGAGATCGTGGTCAAGGCGGTCAACAACATCTACGCTCTCAACCATAACGGCAGCCTGGTGACCGGTTTTCCCCTGTTCCTCGACGACGAGAGCCACTCGGGAACCACGAGCCCCTCGCCGGCCCTGGGCGACGCCGACGGCGACGACCTGGTGGAGATCTTCGCGGCGTCGTGCTTCAACAACGTCATGATGGTCGACCAGCCCGGCGTGTTCTCCCGGGACCTCTTGCCATGGCCCACCTACCGCGATGATCCGTCGAACAACGGCACTTTCGCGGCCCCGTCTCTCGTCGCCTCGCTGCACACGCTCTCAGCTTCCGTCGGCGGTGTCGTGGACTTCGAGCTCGATGCCGGCTCCGCGTATGCCTCGCGAGGCTACATCCTGGTCGGCGGCGCCAGCGGCACCCATCCGGGCACGCCGCTTCCAGGTGGTCTGGCAACGCTACCCCTGAACCGTGATTTCGTGACCAACTTCATCCTGGCTCACATCAACGGGCTGCAGTTCATCGATTTCCAACGGAACCTCGATCCCACAGGTTTCTCCAAGGCACGGCTCGACACCACCGGGCCGATTCCGGCGATCCTGGTGGGATCGACCCTGCACTTTGCCTTCGCCACGCGGCTGCCTTACGACTTCGCCTCGTCGCCGGTGGCGGTGGTGGTGTCGCCCTGAACCATTACCTGATATCTGCCTGTTGGACCGGATATCACCCGGTTTTGTTGTTGACAGCGTTGATGACCGAAGCTTAATATTTGAACAAATGTAATTTTGTTGCTGAACATTTGTTCAATGACCTCAAAAAAAATTTCTGATCAGGACAAGACATCACGGCTCGTAGAGGTGGCACGGCTCTACTACGAGCATCGGTTCAGCCAGCAGCAGATCGCTGTGAAGCTGAAGATTTCGCGCCCTGGTGTGTCCCGTTTGCTCCAGCAGGCCCGCGACGAAGGGATCGTTTGCATCGAGATCCGTGATCCTACGGCGCGCGGCATCCTCCTGGAGGAGACGTTGCGCGAGCGCTTCGGGCTGAAGAGGGTCATGGTCGTTCCCAGCGATGGCCAGGGCGGAGCCGAGCTGCTCGGGCGTCTCGGCGCCACCGCGGCCAGATACCTCGATGAGATCGTGCATGTCGGCCTCGTGCTGGGCGTCTCGTGGGGCACAACCATGCAGGAAGTGACGCGCCACCTGCGGCCGAAGCCGATCGAGGAGATGACCGTGGTGCAGCTCAACGGAGGAATCTCCAAGGCCGACTACGACACGCGGGCCAGCGACGTGGTGCAGAGGACCGGGGCCAGCTACGCGGCCTCGCCCTATCTGCTGCCCCTGCCCGCGGTGGTGGATCATGCCGATCTGAAGCGGGCGATCATCTCGGACAAGAACATCGCCCGCACCCTCGAGCTGGCGCGATCGGCCGAGGCGGCCCTCTTCACGGTGGGCGCCTTCAACCACGAGTCGGTGCTGGTCAAAGCCGATTATTTCGGGCCGCGCGAGGTGCAGCACTTGCTGCGTCAGGGTGCCGTAGGTGACATCTGCTCGCGCATCATCGACAGCCGGGGCAAGATCTGCTGGCCCGAGTTGGATGGCCGCACGATCGGCATCGAGCTGCGTGATCTCAGTCTCAAACCCTACGCCATCGCCGTGGCGGGAGGGGTAGAGAAGCTCAAAGCGATCCGGGCCGGGCTCGAGGGCAAACACTTCAACGTGTTGATCACCGATGAGTGGGTCGCGGGCGAGCTGGTGAGAGCCGGCTGAGCATGTCGGTCCGGAACGGACCGACGGTCTAGAGTCGAATGGATCGTTCACAGAATCACGAGATCGATCGATTCGAGACAGTGGTTGTTTTTGATGTTGTTCTTGAAGTTGATTTTGACGAGAAAACCATCGAAACATGTCGAACCTCAACACTGTGACTGTCGCAATCGGAGCCGATCACGGCGGTTTTCCCCTGAAGGAAGAGCTCAAATCACACCTGGCTCAAAAGGGCTATCGTGTGATCGACTGCGGCACCTTCGGAACTGAATCGGTGGACTACCCTAGGTTCGCTTTCGCCGTGGCGGACAAGGTCTCGAAGGGTGCATCGCGCTTCGGCGTCATCGTGGACGGAGCCGGTATCGGTTCGGCCATGGTAGCGAACAAGGTCAAAAACGTGCGCGCAGCCCTCTGCTATGATCTCTCCACGGCGCGCAACGCGCGGGAGCACAACAACGCCAACGTGCTGACCCTGGGTGCCGGCCTGGTGGGCGCTTCGCTGGCCAAGCAGATCGCCGAGACTTTCTTGACCCACAAATGCACCGTGGATCGGCATCTGATGCGGGTGAAGATGATCGACGACCTCGACGCGGGCAGGACGCCTTCAGGTACCGTAGGATCGAACGGATCGCAAAGTACGAAGGCGGCGATATCAGGAGAAGAGATGGGATTGACCGAGTTTTCATCAGAGGACATCCAGCGGATCGCCGAGCGTATTCAGAGCCTACTCGCCGTCGAGGGCGGCGGAGTCGAGGCCGGTGCGACGGCCGCCACCTGCGGCGATGAGGCTTGCACCGACTGCGGCCACTGCGCCGACAAGACCCCTGAGACGGTGCGCCAGTTCATCGGCCTGGGAGCGACTCGTTTTTCGCATGCACCAGGCGGTAGGGCCGTGCCGGAAGACATCGCGCGGTGCATCGATCACACCCTGCTCAAGGCGGATGCCTCGGTGGATGACATCAAGAAACTCTGCGCCGAGGCGCGCGAATACAACTTCGCCTCGGTCTGCGTCAATCCGACCTTCGTCCCGCTGGCCAGAAAGGAGCTCACCGGCACACCGGTGGATGTGTGCACCGTGGTGGGCTTCCCGCTCGGCACTCATATGTCGGAGATCAAGGGTATCGAGGCGCGGCGTGCCATCCGCGAGGGCGCCAGAGAGATCGACATGGTGATCAACATCGGCGCCCTCAAAAGCGGTGACGACGAGCTGGTCTACCGCGATATCCGCATGGTGACCGAGGCCTGCGAGGACGGCAGCGCTCTGAGCAAGGTGATCATCGAAACCGCGCTGCTCACCGACGACGAGAAGGAGCGCGCCTGCCGGCTGGCGAAACGCGCCCGGGCCAACTACGTCAAGACCTCAACCGGTTTCGGCCCGGGCGGCGCCACCGAAAAAGACGTGGCCCTCATGAGCGGGATCGTGAGCGCCGCCGGTCTGGGGGTCAAGGCGTCGGGCGGTATCAAGGACTTCGACGACGCCCGCAAGATGATCGCCGCCGGCGCCACCCGCCTGGGCGCGAGCGCCGGGCTCAAGATCGTTCAAGGGGCGAAGGAGATCACCATTTCGAACTGAAATGGAGTGCTTGGGATCGAACTGGATCGAGACGATCCGGAACAAACCGGAACGGATCGGGACGAGCTGATACGAGTTGAACTGAATCGAGCCGATCGGCAACGAAAGGCCCAAAGAGGAAAGGAGTGGTTGCTTTGGTCGATTTACGCGCATACGTATTTCTCGACAGCCTGCAGCCTCAGTACGCCGCATTCCTGGGAACTGTGGCTCAGGGCTTTCTGCCGCTGGCCAACATGGCCTGCCTCTACGTGGAGATCTCGCCGGGGATCGAAATCAACAGAGTCACCGATATCGCCCTGAAATCGACGCATGTCACGCCGGGCCAGCAGATCGTGGAGCGGCTCTACGGCATGCTCGAGATCCATTCCATGTCGCAGGCCGATGTCCGCCAAGCCGGCAGCGCGATCCTCGAGGCGCTCGAGCTCCAGGAAGAGGACCGCTGGAAACCGAAGATCTTCTCCCGCCAGGTGATCCGCCGCGTCGACGACCACCAGACGCAGTTGATCAACCGCATGCGCCACGGCAACATGATCATCCCGGGCCAGACGCTCTTCGTCATGGAGGTGGCCCCTGCGGCTTATGCCGCCCTGGCGGCGAACGAGGCCGAGAAAGCCGCCGAGATCAACATCCTCGAGGTGCGCGCCTTCGGCAGCTTCGGCAGGATCTATCTGGGCGGTGAGGAACGCGACATCGACGTGGGCTGGCAGGCGGCGGTCAAGGCGATCGAGGACGTCACCGGCAAGGCACAGGATTGAGAGCACAGACGAGTCATATCGATAGAAAAGCGAAATAGGGAGACGACGAATCATGGCAGAAGCACTCGGAATGATCGAAACGCGGAGCTTTCCGGCGGTGGTCGAAGCCGCCGACGCGATGGTCAAGGCGGCCAAGGTGGAGCTGGTGAACTACGAGAAAACAGGCGGCGGCTACGTGACGGCGGTTATCCGGGGTGACGTGGCGGCGGTCAAGGCGGCCTGCGATGCCGGCCGAACCGGGGCGGCCCGGGTGGGAGAGATCGTCGCGGTCCACATCATCGCCCGTCCTCATCCGAACGTGGATGCCGTCGTTCCTCTGGGACGTACCGACGAGGGCAAGGAGCAGATGGAGCGCACCACGCACAACGCCTAGGCGGTGCGAAGGAGGAGTCATGATTCTGGCCAAGGTTGTGGGGACTCTCGTCTCCACGCGCAAGGAGACGAGCCTCGACGGCCTCAAGTTCCTCCTCCTGCAGCAGGTCGATCTGGACGGCCGGGAAGCGGGAGGATTCGTGGTGGCCGCCGACGCCGTGGGCGCCGGTGTGGACGAGATGGTGCTCTATGCCAGCGGCAGCTCGGCCAGGCAGACGGTGATGACCGACCAGCGCCCCTGCGACGCCGTGGTCATGGCGATCGTGGACAACTGGGAGGTCGCCGGCCGGATCAAGTACAAGAAGGGCCACCACGACTGATCGCCCCACCGAGGGCGCGGGCGCGGCGCTCGCGCCCTCCGGATCGTAGACCGTAGATATGGGCCGGCATGCGTCTTTGAGTCCTGAGTCTTGCCCGAGCCCTCGATCGATGTGACAAGGAGAACGAGCCGTGTCCCGACTCACGAACGAGCAGGTGAATCAGATCGCCGAGCGTGTGCTCGGCCTCATGCAGGGACAAGGGCGGGCACCGGGCCAGCCACTTCCCGCGGCGGTATCCTCCCCACCTCTGGCCCCATCGCTGGCACCGGGCATCTTCTCCGATCTCGATGCCGCAGTGGCGGCAGCCGGGCGGGCGCACCTCGAGCTGGTCGCCTTGCCGCTCGAGAAGCGCGCCGAGATCATCGCCAAGATCCGCGAAAAGATGCTGGAGGTGGCCGAAGAGCTGGCGCGCAAAGCCCATTCCGAAACGGGCCTCGGCCGCTTCGAGCACAAGGTGATCAAGAACCGTCTGGTGACGAACAAGACGCCCGGCCCCGAGGCGCTCCAGCCGGTGGCGTATACCGGCGACCGCGGACTGACCCTCATCGAACGCGCTCCCTACGGTGTGATCGGAGCGATCACACCGGTGACCAATCCCACGTCGACGATCATCTGCAACACCATCGGCATGCTCTCGGCGGGCAACGCGGTGGTCTTCAATGTGCATCCCGGCGCCAAGTCGGTGAGCATCGACAACATCGTGCTGCTGAACCAAACGATCGAAGCCTCCGGAGGACCGCGCAACCTGATCACGGCCATCGCCGAACCGACCGTAGAGAGCGCCCAGGCCCTGATGCGCCACCCCGGCGTGCGCCTGCTCGTCGTGACCGGCGGCGCGGGCGTCGTAAAGGCCGCCATGACCAGCGGCAAGCGCGCCATCTGCGCAGGCCCTGGTAATCCGCCGGTGGTCATCGACGAAACCGCAGACATCGAACAGGCCGCCCGTGACACCGTATTCGGCGCCTCCCTCGACAACAATGTGATCTGTATCGATGAAAAGGAGGTCTTCGTGGTCTCCGCCGTTGCGGATCGCGTGATCCAGGCGATGCAGCAAGCCGGCGCCGCGCTCGTTCCATCGGACCAGCTAACGCGCCTCGAGAAAGTAATTTTCGAGAAGCAAAACGGCCCCCGTCGAGCAGGTGTCATGAACAAAGCCCTCATCGGCAAGAACGCCGGCGTGATCCTCGCCGAGCTCGGGATCCCCGCCGACGAGAGGACGCCTCTGGTGATCGCCGAAGTCGACCGCGATCATCCTCTGGTGTGGACCGAGCAGATGATGCCGGTGCTGCCGATCGTACGGGTGCCCGATGCCGACAGCGCTATCGATCTGGCCAAGCAAGCCGAGCACGGCAACGGCCATTCGGCCTCGATCCACTCCAAGAACCTCGATCATCTGAGCCGCATGGCCCAGGAGATCAACTGCAGCATCTTCGTCAAGAACGGGCCGATCGCCGCGGGCCTGGGCCACGGCGGCGAGGGTTACTGTTCCTTCTCCATTGCCAGCCCCACCGGCGAAGGGCTGACCGACCCGAGGAGTTTTTCGCGGGAACGCCGTTGCGTGTTGGTCGATCACTTTCGGATTGTGTAAATGAAACAATATCCAGCCATCGCCCTGATCGAATTATCCAGCGTGGCCGCGGGCATCTTCACCGGCGACGCCATGATCAAACACTCGCCGATCACCATGCTGAAGACGGGCACCGTGTCACGCGGCAATTTCTTGATCCTCGTCGGCGGCAGTGTGGCCTCGGTGGAGGAGGCCTACGCCGAAGGATTGTCCCGGGGCGGCGACGCCGTTGCTGACAAGGTGATCCTACCCGACATCCACCCGCAGGTTCATGACGCCATCCTGGGTGCGCGCCGGCCCTGCCACAACGATGCGCTCGCGGTGATCGAGACACGCACTGTGGCGGCCCTCATCTCCTCGACCGACGCCGCCATCAAGGGCGCGCTGGTGGATATCGTGGAGATGCGCCTGGCCGATGGGATCGGCGGCAAAGCCTTCGCCATCTTCACCGGTCGCGTGGAGGACGTGGAGGCCGCGGTCGATGTCGCTCGCGGAAAGATCACCCGTCCCTACTGCTGGGTGGGCGATCGCATCGTACCGCGACTGCACGAAGACATGGCACGGCAGATCGACGTGGCCACGCGCTTCGCGCAGGTGGAGCCGCAAAACCTCGAAGGCGGGGAGATCTAGTCATGCTGCTGGGACGAGTCATCGGAACGGTCACGCCGGCCGTCGTCTACGAAGGGCTGGAGGGGGTGCCGATGCTGATCGTCGAGCCCCTCGATCAGCACCAAAAGCCGGCTGGCGCGCCGCTCGTGGCCGCCGACTACACGCGAATGGCCGGGCCGGGAGAGCTGATCTACTACGAGGGCGGCAGGGAAGCGGCGCTGGCGCTCGAACCCTGGTTCGTGCCTGTTGATCACACGATCGTGGGCATCGTCGATGGTGTGCGGCTCGATGAAGGGGAAGCGACATGATCCTGGGACGGATAAAAGGAGCGATCCACTCCACCATCAACCATCCCTTCTATGACAACCGGCGTCTGCTCGTCGTCGAGCGGCTCGACTTGCAGGCACAACCCACCGATCGTTATCTCATCGCCGTCGACGCCGTCGACGCCGGCTGGGGAGAGACGGTCCTGGTCATCGACGAGGGTAATTCGGCCCGCCAGGTCGTAAACGATCCCGACGCCCCCATCCGCTCGATCATCGTGGGGATCGTCGACCAGGCGAGCCTGGGATTTCACAACCAGCCGATTCCGATCGACGGTTGAGCTTGCGCCGCAGCGGAGGATAAGCCATGGATAAGCCATGGCCATTTTCATCGACACGGCCGATGTCGTGGGCTTGCTCGGTTCCGTCGATGCGCAGCGAGACGAAGATTCCCCGCCTCTCCTGATCGCTCTCGAACTCTTGCAGCATCCGTGCATTGAGCTCGTCGAGCGAAGATAATTCAAGACGGGGAGGGAATAAGAGTCCTCTCACCTAGCGCACGCCTCGTTCTAATGCCCCCCCTTTCCCAGCCCTCCCCCGGTGCGCAGACATCGACCTGAAACGGATAGACTCCTCGAACCGGCACCCGAAAGGTCGAAGCGCACATCATGGCGCACGCTCCGATACTATTCAGGCTTTACACTTTGATTTCGCCTTCTCACTCTCGGTGCTGAAGCCGTATCATGCTAGAGCGCCGAGTGTTGGTGACAGATGAAGATCTAAGATGATGATAAACTCCGACCTTCGGCTTGGCGTGCCCGACGGTTGTTCACTTCCAATCTCGCCAAGGACTCAAAAGGAGGATGATCATGCTAGCATTGAAGACCCGCCCCGCGGCACGGTATTTCCCGATGATCGCTGTTCTGGGTGGACCCGTTCTGATTTTGGTGCTCTCCACGGCTGCTCTCGCAGGGGGTGCGCCTCCCCAAACCGAAGCGGATGAGCAAGAGATCAAAGCCGCGGTGCTCGACTACATCGAGGGTTTCTATACCGGAGATACTGCCCGGATGAAAGCCAGCATCCATCCCAACCTGGCCAAGCGGATCGTCGATCGTTGGGGCGAGCTGGATGTATTGCGCCTCTCCACACGCGAGCAGCTCGTGGCCGGCGCGGTTCTGTTCAGTCAGCGCCGGAAAAAAACCGACAACCTCATACAAGACTTCAAGATCCTCGATCGCACCGCAAAAACGGCTAGTGTTAAAACGGTCACGGTCGATTTTATCGACTACATCCACCTGGCCAAGATGAACGGCCGCTGGATCGTTGTCAACGTGCTCTGGGAGAGCATTCCGCCAGCCCCTGCCGCAGAAGCAGAGGATCAAAAAAAACAATCCCGCGCAGAGCCCAAAGACCTCCCCTCGGCCGAAGGTGTGCTGGACAATTATATCGCCGCGCTCGGCGGTACAAAGGCATTTGGCAAGATCCGCAGCAGGATCTGTCAGGGAACGGTCGAGATCGAGGGTGCCAACCTCCAAATCAACATGACACAGTACGAAACAACGCCTGACAAGATGTGTCAGATCCTGACAGTAGGCGGTTACGGTACGATCGAGCGCGGGATCAACGGGGAGAAGGCTTGGCGTATCCACCCCTCTCAGGGCGTCAAGATTCTGGAGGGCCAGGCGCAGGAATTCTACACACGTCGCTGCCGGATCGATTCCGATGTCCACTGGCGGGAACTCTACGTTAAGGTGGAATGTGTCGACCTCGAGGACGTCGAGGGCAAACTCTGCTACAAGCTCGTCATGACACCGCTGAACGACAATCCCGAATTCTGGTATATCAGTTGCGACGATTCTCTGATAGTGAGAAAAGAGCTGGTCTTCACAGAATCGGAACTTGGCGAAAAAACGATCACCGAGAGCTATCATGATTTCCGCGAGATCGATGGGGTGCTGCTGTCCCATCACATCACGAGCATCGAAGATGATCAGATCGTGCAGGTGATCATCTCCGATATCGATCACAACACAGATATTCCCGAAAATCGTTTCGATCCTCCCGAAACACCTTGAGAAAACGCAAAGGATGACTCTCCCGTAGAAACCCTTTTGTTGAACTCCACTTTCAGAATGCGCCGAGTATCGACTACGCCGCTATAAAGCGGCGTGCGGAGCAGAAACTTGGTACGGAAATCGACGCATCTTCGTCGGGGGATGCAAAAAACGTATACCTGCTATATATACGAGGATGAATATCCGTGGATTGAATGCTTTCAAGGCATTCGCGAAACGACTGAGCAAGTCGAGGCTGCGGGATTCAAAGTCAACCCCTCGTAAGAGAGGTTGATCGCTTGAAGAAAGATTTGATAAAATCCTTACACAGCCAGGAGAACAGTTGAGTACAGTTTAGGGCATAACGATGTTATGCAGGCGACAACTATCCTGACACAGGGGGGTCACCGTAACGACCTGCGCTTTCCAAAGCTCGCACCGGTGCTTACATCTAAAGACAGCATAATCAAAACAGATCTATATGAAATCGAATCCGAAAAACAGCGAGCATTTCGATCGCTGGAGCCAGGACTATGATGAGATGGTGTCGAGCTCCAAGGGATTTCCATTCACCGGTTACGAAGACGTCTTGGGGAAGATTCTATGCCTGGCAGATGTCCAGCCGGGTATGTCTGTTCTAGACCTCGGCACGGGAACCGGAAACCTCGCCGGGCGCTTTCTTTCTCACGGCTGCGCCGTGTGGGCAACAGACTTCTCGAGCGCAATGCTGGAGAAGGCCAAGGAGAAGTATCCCAACTTGGTGACGGCTTGCGCCAATATTTCCGAGTGTCCACCCACTGATTTCCGCATGCGTTACGATCGCATCGTCTCGGCGTATGCGTTTCATCACTTGCAGCTACGTGACAAGGTCCAACTGTTGCAACGCCTCGTGACGGGATACAGCTCGGTCTACTGGTCGGCCAAGATGTTCGACTGGCCTGGCAACAATAGCCCGGGTGTCTATCCCACACCGGGGCATCCACACCGGGGCATCCGGCGATCGCAGAGTTCCCTCACGATGGTCACAGCGATTGGCACCGGCACGAGCTGACGCGCACCGCCACGGCATTGCGTTTCGATGCGATACCTGCGGGTGTTACGCCGATCATCCAGGTGTTCCCGACTTTCACGATCCCAGGCCGCTATTGCACCTCTTCGAAACCCGCGTCGGGCCAGGGCGACCGGTAGTCTGCGGCTACGATCTGAGCAGCGACCTGGACGGGCGCCACGTGGCACGCTGGCTGCGCCGGTGCGTGTTGCAGTATATGGGGCGAGCGGTGATTTCGCGCCGCCGGGATCGATTTCAACCGAGCAGGCACGACTTTGGCTGTGCGGCTGGGAGCGCGATCCGCGGCAGACAGCGTGGGACTTTGCGGCCTGCGACAGCGAGGAGACCGGACCGGAAGATGGCCATGCGCAAAACGTGCTCGACGGTGATCCGCGCACCATTTGGCACACAGAATGGGCACAGTGGCAGCCGCCCCACCCGCACGCGATCACCATCGATTTGGGGTGCGTGGAACAGGTGAGTGGCTTGTACTATCTCCCGCGCCAGGACGGTGCGAACGGACGGATCGCGCGCTTCAGGGTGCTGGTGGCAGCGGTGAGTGCTGCAGATGATATTTCTGAAGACGCCGAGGGCGAGTGGATCGTCGCGGCCGAAGGAGAGTTCTCCAACGACCGCCGGCTGAAAACAGTGCGCTTCGCAAAAGCTCATGCGACGCGGTACGTGCGAATCGTGGCGCTGTCCGAGGTCAACGGCAATCCCTGGACCTCCGCCGCCGAGCTCTGCCCGATGTTGGAGGACTGAGCCGCGGTAGTGAATTCACCCTGCTCAGCCCTACGGCTTTCCCAGATACTCCTCCACCGAGCGCTTCACGTGCTCCACCTCCACTGTTCCCAGCAGCTTCAGGGGTTGGCGAGTCTGGCGTATAAGATCGCTCAAACGGTCTCGCGCTTTATCCAGTTCGTCGCGCACCAGGGCGGCTTCCTCGAACTCTTGATGCGCGATGAGATCTTGTTTCTGCGTTTCCAATTGCTCGACCTGTGCCTCGAGCTCTTTTCTGACTGAACTCTTCGAGCTCTCGATGACGACACGCGCTCCGGCATCGTCGACGATGTCAAAAGCACTTCCCGGAAGACAACGGTCGGTAATCTGTTCGGCAGCCAATGTCACGGCCAGTGCTAGCGCCTTTTCAGAGTATTCCACGCAATGGGCCTGCTCGTAGGCGCTCCGCGCCTCCATAACCATCTCGAGCGTCTCTTCCTTCGAAGCCGGTGTTAGAAACACAGGCTGAAACCGACGCGCCAGAATAGCGTCGTGATCCTTGATCGAGGTCCAGCTTTCAGGTGTGGCCGTTCCGATGCAACGCGCGCCATCCGACAGAAAGGACGCCAGCATCCCGGTTGAGCTCATTCCTCGGTTTTTCCCGGTCGAGTCCCGCTCGAGGATCAGACGCAGGTCTTCGAGCAGTAGTATCATGTGGCGCTGTCGAGCTTGTTTGGCAATGGCGCACCATCGTTTTTCGTAGAGCCCCCGCTGGCTCAGGCCTGCCGCCGTCAAAGCCAGATCGATGGCCACGAGTCTCGATCCCTGAAGCTTCTGTGGCACATCACGAGCCACGATCCGCGCAGCCAAGGCATTGGCCAGAGCTGTCTTCCCCGTGCCGGGGGAACCGACCAGAACGGCATTGGAGTGATTGCGACGCAGCAAGATGCGCACGACACTGTCGAGCAGGAGCTCGCGCGCCACGCACGGCTTGACCTTGCCGCGGCTGACCCCGACAGTCACATCGCGGCCGAAAACGTCGATCGCCGAAGTTTTTTTCTTCGATGGCTCGGTACTGGCTACAGTGGCATGAACTCCTTCATCGAGATCTTCATCCGCCTCGAGGCGGCTTGCAGTCTCTTTGGATTGATTTTTGCCCAAAAACTCCCAAACCTCTTCGCGCACATCGTGGAGGTCTACACCCATCTTCTTAAGAACACGTGCGCCTCCACCCTCACCCTCCTTGATAAGACCAAGCAATATATGCTCTGAACCGATATAGTTGTGGCCCAGCTGAGAGGCCTCCTCGATAGCCTGCTCGAGCACTTTCTTGGCACGGTTGCTGAATGGGAGTTGGCCCTTGCTCACTACAGCTTTGCCCATCTTGATGTTTTTCTCGATCTCTTCCCGGATTCGATCAAGATCGACATTCAAGTTCCTCAGAACGTTTGCGGCAACGCCGGTTCCTTCGAAGACCAGTCCCAGCAGAATATGCACGGTCGCGATGTGGTTATGGCTGAGCCGCCGGGTTTCACCCTTGGCCAGGCTCATGATCTTGCGCCCGCGATCTGTGAAACGATCGAACATGTTGTTTATCCTCCACTGAGTTCGCCAAAGCGCAGCTATTGTCCAAAAGTTTTCCGTTTTTTGCCACGGATAAACATATTTGCATGTGGATCACCCAGGTCACACAAGTCAAGAACATCAAAATATATTTATTTGAACTACGAAACACACGAAATAACGCGAAAAAGAATTGGAGACATATCGCTCAATTCGAATAAGTCTTTTTTTATTTCATCTTCCATTTTCGTGTATTTCGCGTGTTTCGTAGTTTCATCTTTCTGGGCTTACTCTTTTGATCCACTTCGCTCGCTTTAAAAGGCTGTACCCGCTAACGTGCGGTGAGACTTCATCAGCCATATACATTCTTCGTAACTGTTTAACCATGTGATAGCCGACACCATTGAATCGTGGCAAAACCGCAAGGGTCAGGCGATTGACTGACGACAACTAATTTTCCTGTCGCGTTGACTCAAGGTTTTTGCTACCCAACCAAGGTCGTTGCCTCATAAGATTGTTACCCAAATCGGGAGGCAAACGATGAGTAAGAAAATAAGCACGAAC
>Ga0190284_1000084_pt1 | contig 71512 bp, 50 predicted proteins | sample 48691812_MG_FD_161668 | JGI IMG/M metagenome (GOLD analysis project Ga0190284, IMG submission 161668) | Hydrothermal vent microbial mat bacterial communities from Southern Trench, Guaymas Basin, Mexico - 4869-18-1-2_MG | ecosystem: Environmental > Aquatic > Marine > Hydrothermal vents >... | reverse complement strand
TGATGATCCGCTACGACGATTGTGCGATGATTTTCCATGGGGGCCTCCTTGGAGATAGTTTCGATACACAATTAGTATACTATACTCCGAATTCCGGAGGCGCCCCCTCTATGCCATCTACGGAAGGGACCATCGGAGGGGCGGGGTAGTGATACAAGCGTCGGCCGTCACTCTCCGTGGGGAGGAGATCCACAAGTCTCGGTGTGGCAGTGAACTCGCGGATCGTCGGTGGGCGTCGATGGGAGCAATCGGGCGGTGATAACCGCTCGCAGGTGCATCGGCGCCCTCCATCACTTTCGGGCTACGGATGGGACCATCGGAGGAGCAGGGCTGTGGTACGAGCGGCGGTCGTGGCTCTCCACGGGGAAGAGATCCACAAGTCTCGGTGCAGCAGTGAACTCGCGGATCGTCGGTGGGCGTCGATGGGAGCAATCGGGCGGTGATCGCTGCTCGGATGTGTATCGGCGCCTTCCATCACTGTCGGGCTACGGATGGGACCACAGGAGGAGCAGGGCTGTGGTACGAGTGACGGTCGTGGCTCTCCGTGGGGAGGAGATCGACAAGTCTCGGTGTGGCTGTGAACTCGCGGATCGTCGGTGGGCGTCGATGGGAGCAATCGGGCTGCGATCGCCGATCGCAGGTGCGTCGGCGCCCTCCCTAAATCGGTCGGGCTACGGACAGTGCCATCCGTATGAGGGAGGTACTGAAAAGAGCATGCGAGGCGGGCTTCGGACAGCAGCGGCGCGCGCGGTGGGTGATGGCCAACGCGGGCAGTCAGCCAAGCATCGTCGTGCTAGCGCCTGGCTAACCACCATTTCAGTACCTTCGAACGGATTGCTACGGCACGGTATTCCGGGGCACCGTATTCCGGAACGGTATTCCTGAAGAAGACTACTTTTTTTTCTTCAAGGCGCCGATCATCTGATCGACGGCCACCGAGCAGCCGCGCAATTGGGTGCCGGCGGCGCGACCGATGATCTCGAAACCCTCATCGATTTCGTAGCCCATGTCGCTGGTCTGGATGGCCGCGATCGTGGTTCGGTTGGCCAGACAGAAGTGTCGCAGCAGCCCCTTCTCCCCCTTGGGTACGCGTTTGAAGCTCAACGGGTCGATGGCCACTGTCCGGGTCCACGGCAGATTGACCTTGTAGCGGGGCTTTTCGATGCCGTGAACGTGGTTGTAGAGCGCGTTGTCAATGAAGCCGGCGCTCACCTCGGTCATGCCGAGGGCGTTGAGGACGCGGGATTCCTCGAGACCGAAGAACGAACAGGCCATATCGCGAAACTCTTCCTTGCCCACTTCCCTCGTCAATCCCTTGTTGCCGCCCGAATCGCAGAGCAACGTTCCTGGTGGCAGGGAAAAGGAAATGTTCTGCGCCTTGCAGACATCGATGAAGTGCACGAAGCCGAAAGTCGCCCCGGCCAGCAGGACCGGCTCACCCCGCTCCTCGACCTGCTCGAGCCGTTTCATCAAGGTCTCGGCGTCGAATTTCTGGCCGGTGACGGTGTAGAACGGAGGCTCGGAGAGGTGCTCCTCCATGCCGGCGGCGAATGCGTAGGCCAACGCCATGTTGGGTGCCACCTCGGGAGGAGGACAGAACATGAAGGCGGGCAACTTGTCATGTTCGATGAAGAGGTAGCTGTCCACCGTGCGCTGCAGGGAGAGCGCGTAAAACCGGAGACCCAAATCGTTCATGTACACCTTGGAGCGACGATTGGGATCCTTGGTGCCGCTGCTCATGAAAACGCTCACCGCCTCGTTCGGATCGATCGTTGTGAGGGTCAGCTCTTTGAAGAGCTTGGTGGGAACCGCCGGTATCTGGTCCCATCGCTCCACCTCACCAGGGACGTAGCCCTGGAGGCGACACACATCCTGGTAGGGTTCGATGGCGCTGAACTGGTGGTGGAACAGTCTGAGGGCCAGCTCGTTGAACTCCCGCTCCTCACCGTCATCCGGTTGAACCCCCCTGTCGATGAAGCCGCGAATATCCTCATCGAGGGCTTTGATCGAATCGTCGTCAAACGTAACCTGATGCATGGCTACCTTCCTCCAAGGGATCGTACCCCGTGCCGGAACCTCCCTAAAACAGACCGACCCTCACAGTATATCGTAGTTCTATCATATCGACTTTCAATAATAATTCGCGGCCAGCGGGCTGGAGGACGTGCGCGGTCACCTCACGACTCTCGTTGCATTGCTATCGAGCGCTTCGTCCTGTCCGAGCTGATCAGCCCGATCACCGTGAGCAGGACGAGGCCCACCAGCACGGCGACCATACCCGCCGGGCTCGGACCGCCTGCGGTCTCGGCCGTAGCCGGTTTGGCGGCCAGGTCGAAGTTGTGGCAGAGCGCCGCGCCGGCCAGCAGTCCCAGAAGCGCCACGGCCGCGTCGGCATGCCCCTGGCCGGCGGCGATGAGCTGCCGGAAGGGACACCCGCCCAGAAGCACCGCACCGAATCCCACCAGAAGCAGGCCGAGAAAGTTCCAGAGATGCTCCGCGTGCGCCAGCGGTGCGGCTCCGACGTCGAAAAATAGGCGGCTTGCCGGACAGGCGAGGTCCACGACCAGATTACCAGCCACGATGATCACCACGAAAATGAGGTAGCCCTTGAGCAGCCGGAAATCCCGCCAGAGCAGGGCGTCGCGGAAACCGCCGGCCGTACAGAAGCGCGAGCGTTGCGCCAGAAATCCGAGGACCACTCCGATGCCCAGCGCGATGAAAACCGGAGCCTGCCAGATCGTTTTCAGTATGCCCTTGGTGTCGCTCCCGGGGTCGAGGGCCAGCACCACGACAATCGCCGCCAGGGCGACGGCTGACAGCGGAAACGCCAGCGCGTTGAGTGGTTTCTGAGTCGGCGTTGGGCTCGGGCCGAGCGAGAAGCCGCGGCTGATGCAGAAGCTGCCCACGGCGGTGCCGGCGATCAGTCCCAGCAATCCCACCCCGGCCGTCACGACGTCGCCGCTCCCCAGACGTTCCATCAGGCGGATGGGGCACCCCAGAAAGACGAGCGCACCCAACATGACGACGGCGCCGATCAGAAAACGAAGCACAGGAGCCGATCCGCCGCGCGAGGTCAACTCCCGAAAGATCGCGGCGGCAATGAATGATCCTAGCAGGAATCCGGGGATTTCGGGCCGCAGGTACTGGAGGCCCGGGGGACCGGAAAAGAGACCCAGGCCGCCGGCGGTGTCGCGGATGAAGCAGGCCGAACAGATTCCCATGTTGGGCGGATTGCCGAGCCTGGCCAGCAGAACCGTTGCCACACCCAGCACCGCTGCAGTGACCACGGTCCAGCGCCGCAGGGCACGCCCAGATGAATCGATCTTATTCGAAACGGTGTTCACGAGATGCCTCTTTCGTCTCAATGGTAGAGTGTCGGCGGCAACCGCTGGCTGGCGCAAGCGGTCCCGCTCGCCGAACGCAGGTCGTTCACAACGCACGTCGTTCGAGGTGCAGAAAACAGACGATTTTACCGCCATCGCGCCATCGAGCAAGATCGAAGAGGGTGGCAGGGCCGATGAGGGTGAGGGGAGGCAGAGGATCGAGCTGCCCGCTGGCAGCCAGGGGTTCGATGAACTAGCCCGTGCGCGTCACGCCGCCACGGATCCGCTCCTCCTTGTACTGCAACTCGTAGAGGCGGTAGTAGAGCCCCCGCAGGGCCAATAGCTCGTTGTGGCTGCCCTCTTCGATCTTGCGGCCGTGATGGAGCACGATGATCTTATCCGCGCTCTGAATCGTGGAGAGGCGGTGGGCGATGATGATCGAGGTGCGCTCCCGGGTGAGCTCGGTGATCGCCGCCTGGATCAGGGCTTCCGTCTCGGTGTCGATATTGGCCGTGGCCTCGTCCAGGATCAAGAGATCGGGATCGAAGGCCATGGCACGGGCGAAGGCGAGGAGCTGCTTCTGACCGGTGGAGAGGTTGTCCCCGCGCTCGACGAGCACCGTGTCGTAACCTTGCGGCAGCTTCTCGATGAAGCCATGCGCCTTGACCAGCTCGCTGGCGGCGCGCACGTCGGCATCGCTCAGAGCGCGGTTGCCGAGCAGGATGTTCTCGGCCACGCTGCGCGAGAAAATGAAGGGATCCTGCAGAACCGTGGCCGTTGCGGCGCGCAGGCTGCGCTGATCGAGGGTCCGGATGTCCTTGCCGTTGACCAGAATGCACCCGCCCTGAACGTCGTAAAAACGGTTCAACAGGTTGATCACCGTCGACTTGCCGGCGCCCGTGTGCCCCACCAAGGCCAGGGTTTGGCCCTTCTCCACCGTGAAGCAAACCCCTTTCACCACCGGGACCTCGGGGTCGTAGCCGAAGACCACGTCCTGGAACTCGACCCGCTCGATCGGCTCGCGCAAGGGGGGGCAGTCAGGCTGGTCGCGGACCTCGGGCGTCGTGTCGAGGAGCTTGAAGATCCGCTCCGACGAGGCCATCGCCGACTGGAGGATGTTGTATTTCTCGGCCAGCTCGGCGACGGGCCGAAAGAACATGTCCTGATAACGGATAAAAGCGAACAGGGTTCCGAAGCTCAGAGTTCCCAGACCGATCAACTGTCCGCCCTCGAAGATCACCAGCGCCAGAGCCGCGGCGAGCAGAATCTCGACGATCGGAAAGAACACGGCGAAGTACGAGATGGTGCGTTCGTGGGCCCTGGTGTGGTCGCGGTTGATCTCCCCGAAGATCTCCAGGTTGCGGGCCTCGCGCAGGAAGAGCTGCACCGTCTTCATGCCGGTGATATTCTCCTGCAGATAGGAGTTGATGCGCGCCAGGTGATAACGGATGGAGTCGAATCCCTTGCGCACTTTGCGGCGGAAGAGGAAGGTGGCCACAACCAGCACCGGTAGCACCGTCATGGTCCAGAAGGTGAGCGTGGGATCGAGCATGAGCATGGCCACGATGATGCCGGCGATCAGAAAGATGTCGCCGAAGATCTGCACCAACCCCTGAGTAAAGAGCTGGTTCAGATTCTCCACGTCGCTGGTGACGCGGGTGATGATACGTCCTACCGGATTGCGGTCGAAGAAGGAGATGTTCAGCTTCTGAAGGTGACCGAAAAGCCGCCTGCGCAGGTCGTACATGACCTTCTGGCCCAGCATCTGGGTGCAGTAGGACTGGAGGAAGCGGGCTCCGAGATCGAAAATCATCACCAACAGAAAGAGGAGCGCCATCACGGTCAGGCCCTTGAGGTCCCCCTCGAGGATGCAGTCGTCGATGGCCAGCTTCTGAATGTAGGGGAGCGCCACGGTGGTCGCCGTGCCCAGCAGGATCATGCCGAAAGCGCTGCCGATAAGCGTGAGATAGGGCAAACCCAGCGAGAAAAGGCGCCAGAGCAGCTTGACATCGACCTGCCGCGTCGTCACCTTGTCTTCTTCGAGAGCCACCATCGTAATCTTTCAGATCCCTTCATGCTGCAAGCCGGCGTCGATCGTCGTGATGCGCCGAGAAACACGTACAACCGCGCCACCGCGGTCGATTCTCATCATCTGAATCCTTCTTCCGCTCATATCACCTCGAGCTCACTCTTGAGCCGCTGCTGCTCCACCATATCAGCGTAGAGTCCGCCGGCCGCGACCAGCTCCCCGTGCCGCCCCGACTCCTCGATGGCGCCGTCGCGCAGCACCACGATCCGGTCGGCCTTGCGCACGGCCGAGACCCGGTGGGAGACGATGATCACCGTGCGGCCCTTCGCGATCTTCTCCAGATTGTCCAGGATCTCGTCCTCGGTGCGCGTGTCCACGGCGGAGAGGGCGTCGTCGAGGATCAGGATCTCCGGGTTCTTGGTAAGGGCGCGGGCGATGGCGCAACGCTGCCGCTGCCCGCCCGAGAGGTTGATGCCGCGCTCGCCCAGCATGGTGTCGAAACCCTGTGAAAACCTGGAGACCTCGTCGTGAAAAGCGGCCTTGCGCGCCGCGTCGTCCACCTCGAGCGGAGGACGTCCGTTGCCACGGCGCGGGGCGAAGGCGATGTTGTTGGCGATCGTGTCGGAGAAGAGGAAGGCCTCCTGGGGCACGAATCCGATGAGGCCCCTCAGGCCGGCCAGGGAGATGTCGTTGATGTCGTGGCCGACGATGCGGATCATGCCGCGCGGCAGCGGGAAGAGGTGGACCAGCAGGTTGAGCAGGGTTGTCTTGCCGGCACCGGTGGGGCCCACGATGGCCAGCGTCGATCCAGGCTCGATGACCAGGGAGATGTTGCGCAGCACCCATGGGCTCTGCTCGCCGTAACGGAAGCTCAGATCGCGGATCTCGATGCGCAGATCGTCGCCGTCGCCGGCCACCGCCCCGGCAGGATCGCCCACCTCGGGCTTGGCGTTGAAGATGCGCTGGATCCGTTTCATCGAGGCCGCACCCCGCTGGAACAAACCTGTGACCCAGCCCACCGAGATGGCCGGCCAGATGAGCATGCTGAAGTAGATGGCGAAGGCCGTGAATTCGCCCACGGTAATGCGGTCCTGCATGATGAAGGAGCCGCCCATGTAGAGCAGGAGTAGGAGACCCAAACCTACGACGAACATGATCGCCGGGCGGAAGGCGCTGTCGATCAGCAGGTAACCCTTGTTGAGCCGCATATACTCCAGGTTGGCCTCGTCGAAGAGCGCGGCCTCGTGATCCTCCCGGGCGTAGGAGCGGATCAGACGCACCCCCGAGAGGTTTTCCTGGGTAATGGCCGTGAGGTTGCCGAAACGATCCTGGATCCGCTCGAAGCGCGTGTGGATCGCCCGTCCGAAGCGGTAGACGACAAAGGCCATGATCGGCAGGGTGGAGAGGGTCACCAAGGACAGGAGCGGGCTGATGAGGATCAGGTTGACCAGTACGAAGGTGCCCGAGACGATCGTGTTGACCGAGTACATGATACCTGGACCGGCCATCTGTCTCACCGCGGCCAGGTCGTTGGTCGCCAGGGCCATCAGATCGCCGGTGGGATGGGCGTGGTAGAACGTGGGATTCAGGCGCTGGAGATGGCGCAACAGATCGTTGCGGATGTCGTTCTCCAGCCGCCTCGAGGCGTAGATCATGAGTCTCCGCGTGAGGAAGAGGAAGAAGCCGCGCACGATCGTGACGCCTACGATACCGAGGGCGCAGAGGGTCAGGAAGGGAAGGTCGATCCCCTCTTCGATGCTGTCGATGGCTTGCTGTACCAGGCGGGGCTTGACGATCATGAATGCCGAGGAGATCACGACGGTCAGGGCGCCGGCGGTATAGGAGCCGCGGTACTTGAGCAGATAGGGCTTGAGGTCGCGCAGTGCTGCCACCGGGAATCCCCTTTTCTGACCCGGTTACTCGGGATGTCTCAGATCGACACCGGCCTCGCGTTCCTCATGCCGCGCCAGCACGAACAGCAGGTCGGAGAGCCGGTTGATGAAGGCCTTGATGCTGGAATTGCCCACCTCGTCGGTGGTCTCGAGACGCGCCAGAACGCGTTCGGCGCGCCGCACGACCGCCCGCGCCACGTCGAGGACCGCCGAGCTCTCCATCTCTCCGTAGATGACGAACTTGGGCGGGAGATCGACGAGGCCCTCGATCTCGCGGCTCGCCGCGGTAATCCATTCCACGTCCTGCTCGGTCAGCGGGCGCTTGAGCAAGTGCTTTGATTCGGGCGGGCAGGCCAGCTCGGAGTTGATCAGGTAGATGCGGTTCTGCACCTCGAGCAGCGTCTTCCGGACCAGGGGGAGCCGGCTCTTGGATCGGGCCAGCCCGATGAAGGCCGAAGCCTCGTCGAGAGTGCCGTAGGTTTCGGGACGGGTCGATCCTTTTTCGGTCCGCGTGCCGTCGAGGAGCGACGTCAAACCCTTGTCGCCCTTGCCGGTGGAGATCGATTTCTTGTCCTCTGGGCTCATTCTGCCGTCCTCTTGATGAACATCTTCCCATACCGTATTCTGCGACTCGACAGCGCGAGGCGCCTCAGGTCTCAATATAGCTTGTAAAGCCCGATCAAATACTAATAAAGGGCTGCTTTCAAGAAAACTCCGATCTCCAACGCGAGCTCTCGTATCTGTCCACACCTGCAGGCGAGTGTTCCGGCAGAGGAAGGAATCGTCCTTCACGGTGTGAGGCCGTAATCGGAAGTGCTCGGCGGAGAGGAAGGAAGAATTGGCCATGCCGGGAAGTCGTGATCATCTGGAGAAATTGGCCTCGGCCTTCACCGAGGCGCGGGTTCTGCTCACCGCGGCCGAGCTCGATATTTTTACCATCATCGGCACGGGAGCCCGTAGCGCGGTCGAGACGGCCGAGCTCATCGGCGCGGCCGAAGCACCGCTCGAGAGGCTCTTGAACGCCCTCGTCGCCATGAAGATCCTCACGAAGAAGCAAGGATTTTTTCGCAACGGCGCGGCAGCGAAGAGGCATCTCATGTCCGACTCTCCCGAACCGCTGGGAGACATCATGCGTCACCGGGCCCGCATGTGGGAGAGCTGGAGCCACCTGACGGGGGTGGTGCAGACCGGTGAGGTCCCCGTGCGCACAAAAAGCCCCGCCTCGACCGAGCAGTTTATCAAGGGCATGAACAACATCGCCGTTGTCTCGGCAGAGGAAACCGTCGATCTCCTGGCTTCCGAGCTCGAGAGCGCCCGGCGGGTGCTCGATCTCGGAGGTGGACCGGGAACCTACGCCTGTGCCTTCGCTCGGCGCTTTCCTCATCTGAAGGTGGCCGTCTTCGATCTGCCGGATGCGCTCGACATCGCGCGCCAGGTAGTACGGGCAGAGCGGCTCCAGAGCCGGGTGCGTCTGAAGCCCGGCGATGTCCTCGAAGCCGCGTCACTGGGGCGTGGTTTCGATCTGGTCTTCCTCTCCAATTTTGTGCACTGCTTCAAGCCGGACGCGGCTGAGGTGGTGATACGCAAGGCCGCTAGCGCTGCCCGCCGCGGGGGCTGCGTGGCGATCAAGGACTTCTGTCTGGAGAGCGAGGGTACGGCTCCGCGCTTCGCCGCGCTCTTCTCGATCAACATGCTCATGGCCGATGCCGGCGATAGCTACCCGCTGACACGGCTGAAGAGCTGGATGAAGAACGCCGGTCTTTCGGGATTCAAGGTGAAAGGGCTGGCTAAAAATTCGACTCTTGTAGTGGCTGCGAGGAGCTAGCGTCGTGGGGAGGGGGGGTGGGTCGCTCCTTTTTCTGTCCTGCACGAGCTTGGCCGCTTGCCGGACCATCGCCACCACGTCGTGCGGGCTGAGCGGTTTGGGAAGACAGGCGTTCGCGCCTGCGCTGATGGCGCTGGCCATGTAATCATCGGTAGAATAGCCGGTCATGGCGACGACGACGATCTCATTGGTCTTGGGATCGGAGCGGATCTGCTTGCAGATCTCGATGCCGTTCATTCCAGGCAGGATCAGGTCGAGAAAGACGAGATGCGGCCGAAAACCGGCGATCTGCTGGCCAGCGTCGTAGCTTCCACGGGCGCTTTTGATCGATACGTTCTCTTCGGCCAGATAGTGAGACAACTCTTCGATCACCGATGGCTCGTCGTCCACGATGAGAACGCGGAGCTGGAGATCCGACGAAGGCTGATCCTCTTCATGCCCCCATTCCTCGGGAATCGACGTGCCCCGAGCTGCGAGGAGATTGTTGATGTCGTTCCTCCTGAAGAGAAACTGGCCATCGGCCCGTCGAACTGGATTGAGCAGACCGATTTGAACCCACCGCAAGATGGTGTGAGGAGCAACACTGAAGAGCTTGGCTACCTGAGCGATCGAAAAAACATCTGTCATGATAACTTATGATATCCTCCACAAGGAACAATCCCTAGCCGGCTCGATGAGATAATACGCTTGAATAGTATCAATTACGTAATGTTTGTTCAAACGAAAACTTGAATCACATCAGTTGAGGGAAGCCGGGTTGATCAGGAAAAGGGGCGTGTGCGTTGCGTGTCGCATCGCCCTGAAGCGTGGTGGGGATCGGTTATATCTATCATGTCATTGCATCCTCCTTTTCTCTATTTCGGCTCGAAATCAGCCGAGAACCGGTAAAAAAGATGGAAAAGCTCTTCCGGTCCCCTGCTTGCGGTGCCGCCTCGGCCTGGCAATGATCGCCGGTTCTCGTCAGCATCCGCAATCGAGAGTTCGTCGATTTCCGTCTTTCGTGAACCGCCGGGAGGTCGAACGTGATCCCCAAATCCTGGTCGCGAGAGTGGTTCCTGGGAGGCATTCCGGTTCTCGTCGCCGTGCCTGCGATCAGCGCGATCGTCGAGAATTTCGTGTGCGATGAGAACAATTCTTGCAGCCGATTTTCGGCCTCAATACAATACCGGCCTTCTACGTCGCTATTGGATGGATGAGCACATGGAGAACGATTTGCCGATCGGAATCGCCGAGGCCGAGGCGCTGCTCGCCTGCGAGGGTGCCGCGTTTTACGCGCTCATGGCCAGGGCGGGTGCGGTGCGTGAGAAGCACAAAGGCCGCGGGGTGGCGCTCTGCGGCATTCTGAACGCCAGGAGCGGCCGGTGTCCCGAGGACTGCGCCTTTTGCGCCCAATCGGCTCACCACCACACGGACGCGCCCACCTACCCGCTGGTGAGCGCCGATGAGATGGTGGATCGGGCGCACGAGGTCGCTTCGATGGGCGCTCGCGAGTACTCGATCGTCACCTCCGGCACAACGTTGAGTCATGAAAGTGATATCGCCGAGATTTGCACGGCTGTCGGGCGGCTCGCGGATGAGGGGCGGCTCCTGCGCTGCGCTTCGCTTGGCAACCTCACGCTGGACACCCTAGTGCGCCTCGAGAAGGCGGGCCTCACCAACTATCACCACAACCTGGAGACAGCGCGTTCCTTCTTCCCCAGCGTGTGCACCACTCACGATTACGACGACGATGTGGCCACCGTGAAGCGCGCCAAGCAGGCGGGGCTTGCGGTCTGCAGCGGCGGCATCCTGGGCCTGGGTGAGAGCCCGGCTCAGAGGGTGGAGCTCTTTGCCACGCTGCGCGACCTCGACGTGGACTCGATCCCGTTGAACTTTCTCAATCCCATCGAAGGCACGCCCCTCGAGAACCGGCGGGAGCTGATCCCGCAGGACTGCCTGAAGATCATCGCCGTCTGCCGGCTCATGATGCCCTCCAAGGAGATCTACGTGTGTGGCGGTCGCGAGGTCAATCTGCGCGATCTCCAGTCCTGGATCTTCATGGCCGGAGCGAACGGCATGATGGTGGGCAACTACCTGACGACGTCGGGTCGCGACGCCGAGCTCGATCTCCAGATGGTGCGCGATCTCGGTCTGGATGTCTTACCCTGAGCACCACGCGATCGCTTCTTCTACCTAACAAACTACTCTCGAGACTGGAAGAAAGCACTCTCGCAAAGCCGCAAAGAGCGCAAAGGTAAAGACAATAAAAAGATAGGTAAGGCGGTCGTTGGTGCTGCGATCCTCGTGTCTTGAGAAAAGCCTCGATACCCCAAAGACCTCTTGGCGGTCTTGGCGTCTTGGCGAGAGGAAATCTTAAATCGAATGTTGGTTCCTCGGGGAATCTGGTGTTCCCGCCAGGCCGTTGGCTGAAATCCTGACCCTGCACCTCTCGTAGCCCTTGTTCCTTGCAATCGCCGATCCCAATTGTTTGACTCGTTGACTCGAACAGACGGGAATGTGCGGCGTGGCAACGTTCCGGGTCGAAACCTGAGTTAGACGTCTCCGATGGGGAGTTGATGCCTTGGTGAGGGACGACGGTGATCTCGAGCAGCAGCTCGATGCGATCAAGCGAGCCGGCCTCTACCGCACGTTGCGCCGCGTGAGCGGAGCGCAAGAGACGGAGATCCTGCTCGACGGTCGAAGGGTGATCAATTTTTCGGGCAACAACACTCTTGGTCTGGCCAACCACCCGGTCCTGAAAGAGGCGCTCAAGTCTGCTGTGGATCGCTACGGTGTGGGGGCCGGCGCGAGCCGCCTCATCTCGGGAACCATGGAGCCCCACGTCCGGTTTGAAAACAGGCTGGCGCGCTTCCTGGGGTGCGAGAGAACGCTTTTGTTCACCAGCGGCTATCAGGCCAACCTGGGCGCCATGACGGTGTTGAGCGGGTGCGGCGCGCGGATGTTGCCGTCACCCTCCGATCGTCATGGTCCCGGCGAGTTCCGGCTGCCGGCCGGGAGGGAGAGGCCTGCGAGCGAGAACGTGATCTTCTCCGACGAGCTCAACCATGCGAGCCTCATCGACGGGATCCGTCTTTCCCGCGCCCGCTGCCAGGTTTACCCGCACAACGATGTTACGGCTCTCGAAGGGCTTCTGAAGAACGTCTCGCCGCGCGCGCGGGTGCTCGTGGCCACCGAATCGCTCTTTTCCATGGAGGGCGACCGCGCTCCCATCGCGGAGATCGCCGCCCTGAAGCGGATTCGTCCCTTTCTTTTCTACGTGGACGAGGCTCATGCCTTCGGAGCCGCTGGACCGAAGGGGCGCGGTCTGTCGGCGGAGGCCGGGTGTTGGCCTCCTTCTCGTCAGGGCGACGAACGCGGTCACGCCGCGCCGACGGTGGATGTATTGCTCGGGACGCTGGGAAAAGCGGTGGGGGTTTCGGGTGCTTTTGTGGCCGGAAGCGCCGAGGTGGTGGAGCTGCTGATCAATCGTGCGCGCTCCTTTATCTACACTACGGCGCCCATGCCGGCCATGGCGGCGGCGCTCGAGGTCGCCGTGGATCTCGTGGAGCAGGCCGAGGAGCTGCGGGCGCGCCTCGAACGCAACGTGACGCTTTTCCGCGAGCTCGTGACCCGCGAGCTCGAGAGCTGCGAGCTCGAGAGCTGCGTATCGGATGCGCCACCGGCGGGACGCGATCACATCGTACCCCTCCTCTGTCCAGGCAGCAGCCGGGTCATGCGCGCCTGCGCCATGCTGCTGGAGCGCGGGATCTACTGTCTCGGGATCCGGCCGCCCACGGTGCCCGCCGGACGCTGTCGCCTGCGCTTCTCGATTTCTGCGCTCCATCAGAAGGAGCAATTGAGAAAAGCTGCTGGCGTCATCAAAGAGGTTCTGGTCAAATCACATCAGATCGAGCAGGACTAGGAGATAATCATGGATCCCGCTGAAATCCAGCGTCTCAAAGAGACCGATAAATCGATCGTGTGGCATCCTTTCACCCAGATGCGCGACTGGATTTTCAACGATCCCCTCGTCATCGAGCGTGGCGAGGGTGTTGAGCTCATCGATGTCGAAGGCCGCCGCTATCTCGACGGCGTCAGCTCCCTTTGGACCAACGTGCATGGTCACTGCGTGCCGGCGATCAACAAGACCGTCGTGGCGCAGCTCGACAAGATCGCGCACTCCACGCTGCTCGGTCTGGGAAACGTTCCCTCCATCGAGCTGGCCAGCAAGCTGATGGAGATCACACCGGCGTCGCTGTCAAAGGTCTTCTTCTCCGATTCGGGTTCCACCGCCGTCGAGGTGTCTCTCAAAATGGCCTTTCAGTTCTGGCAGCAGCAGGGCGCACATCTCGACGAAAAGATGCGTTTTGCCTGCCTCACCAACGCCTATCACGGCGATACGATCGGCTCCGTCTCGCTGGGCGGCATCGATCTCTTTCACGCCATCTACAAACCGCTGCTCTTCAAGACGGTCCAGATCCCGGCGCCGTTCTGCTATCGATGTCCGCTCGGCAAGCAGCGCGCAACCTGCCGTATGGAATGTGCCGACGAGGCGGAGAGGATGATTTCCGACAACGCCGATGAGCTGGCGGCGATGATCATCGAGCCTCTGGTCCAGGGCGCCGCGGGTATGATCGTGCACCCCGACGGATACCTCCGTCGTGTCGCCGAGAGCTGCCGCTCCCACGACGTGCTCCTCATTCTCGACGAGGTCGCCACCGGTTTCGGCCGCACCGGCAAGATGTTCGCCTGCGAGCACGAAGGGATTCGGCCCGACATGATGGCGCTGGCCAAGGGCATCAGCGGCGGGTATCTGCCGCTGGCCGTCACCTTGGCCACGGAATCGATCTTCAACGGCTTTCTGGGCAGCTACGAGAGCTTTCGAACCTTCTTCCACGGTCACACCTACACCGGTAATCCCCTGGCCTGCGCCGCGGCGCTCGGTAACCTGGAGGTCTTCAGAAAGGACAAGGTTCTGGAGAGATCCCAGGGGCTGATCAAACGCTTCGCCGAGCTACTGGCGAGCTGCCGCGAGCTGCCGCTCGTAGGAGATGTGCGGCAAAAGGGGCTCATGGCCGGCATCGAGCTGGTCAAGGATCCCGACACCAAGGAAAGCTTCGATACCTCGCTGAGAGTGGGCCATCGAGTGATCCTCGAGGCCCGCGAACGGGGTGCCATCCTGAGGCCGCTCGGCGACGTGATCGTGATCATGCCGCCCCTGGTCATGCGTGACGATCAGCTCGAGAAGCTGATCGAGATCGTGCGCCAGAGCATCGATGCCGTGGCAGACTCTTTGTGAAAGCCCTCTTCGTGACCGGCACCGACACGGGCGTCGGCAAGACCTTCATCTCCCTGGCGCTGATCGCGGCTTGGCGGCGAACCGGGCTGCGGGTGGGCGTCTTTAAACCCTGCGAAACCGGTTGCACACCCTGCGGGATAGGACCTGGCGACGGCGTGTTAGGGGACCTGCTGCCCGACGACGCCTCGCACCTGTTGGCGGCCGCCGCGAGCGGTCAGAGCCTCGACGAGGTCTGCCCGTATCGATTCCACCTGCCCATGGCTCCGGCCGAAGCCGCTGCCGTCGAGGGCCGCGACGAAGTGTCGCTGTCGCGCTGCGGCGAGCTCTTCCGTTCGATCAGGGCGCGCTACGACGTGACCCTGGTGGAGGGAGCCGGCGGGCTGCTGGTGCCGTTTTGCGGCGCCGCGACAACGGTTGACCTGATCCGGGAGCTCGATATCCCGGTGCTGGTGGTGGCGCGACTGGGACTCGGCACGATCAATCACTCCTGCCTCACCGTGGAGGCGGCGCGCGCCCGCGGCTTGGAGGTTCTGGGGCTGGTGTTCTCGCGCGGCCAGGATCCGGGTGTGGTGCCCCCCGGTCCCGATGAAGAGCGCAACCCGGACACCGTGGCTCGCCTGGCGCAGGTGAGCGTGTGGGGTCGGGTGCCCTGGATTCCCGATCACGATCCCGAGCGGGCTGGTGGTTCGATCGATACCCCGGGCATCCTGACGCGGTTGTAGCGGCTGACTGACAGGGAACCTACCTGGCAGGCCGGAGCACATGCCGGTTCTTTTTGTGGTTCATTGAAAGCTGACAATCCCTGAGCACGGTTCACGACGAGGAGAAAGAGCATGTACGATGTTGCCATCATCGGAGGGGGGATCATCGGTTGCGCAACGGCCCTGGAGCTGGCCCGACGCGGTGCACAGGTCGTGGTCATCGATCGGCACGGCGCAGTGGGACACGGCTCCACGTCGGCTTCCTGCGGCATCGTGCGCACCTTTTACTCCACTCCCACGATGAGCGCCATGGCGCACGAAGGGCGCGGCTTCTGGGCCAACTGGCGCTTCTACCTGAGTGCCGGCGACGACGAGGATCTGGCGCGGTTCGAGCGTACCGGCATGCTGATCGTTCCGCCGGCGATCGACGCCAGGATCAACGCGATCATCGATCACATGCAGGAGATCGGAGTCAACGTGGAGGTCCTCACGCGCGATGAGCTCGAGAGGCGCTTCCCCTACCTCGATCTGCGTTCCCATCAGCCGGTGCGGCTGCCGGGCGATCCCGACTTCTTCGAGCAAAAGGCGGGTTTCCTCGACGGCGCGATCTACGAGCGGGATGCCGGCTACGTCGTCTCCCCACTGCTGGCCACTGAAAACCTGCGGCGAGCCGGTGAGAAGGTCGGCGTGACCTTCCGCCTGGGATGCGATGTGACCGGAATCACGCCACGCAGTCAGCCAGGCAAGCCGTTCGTGCTCGATCTTGCGGAGGGCGCTGCCATCGAAGCCGGCGCGGTGCTCAACGCCGCCGGGCCGCACTCCACGGCGGTGAACCGTCTGGCCGGGGTGAGCCTGCCGATCGAGATCAGGCCGCTGCGCCGGGAGGTTCATGCCGTGACCAATCCCGACTATACCGACGAAATGGGGTCCAGCGTGCCGGTGGTGGGCGACATCGACTCGGGAGTCTACTTCCGGCCGGAGTCGGGAGGACGGGAACTCGTGGTGGGGTCGCTCGATCCGGAGTGCGACGCCTTCGAGTGGGTCGACGATTCCGACGACGTGAACGTCTCGGTGACCGTGGCGGGCTACGAACGCCAGGTCATGCGGCTCATGAAGCGCTATCCGGCGGTACGCCTTGCCAAACGCCGCGGAGTGGCGGCGCTCTACGACGTGACGCTGCTCGACTGGAATCCGGTGCTCGACAAGACCGACCTGCCCGGTTTCTACGTGGCCATCGGTACGAGCGGCTCATCGTTCAAGACCGCGCCTGTGATCGGTGCGGTGATGTCCGAGCTGATCAAGGCCTGCGAAGGCGGCTACGACCACGACCGGGAGCCGCTGAAACTGCTCCTGCCGCGCACCGGATTCGATCTCGATGTGGGCTTCTTCTCACGCCTGCGCGCGGCTCACGCAACCTCGGCGAGCGTGCTGGGGTAAAGCCGCAGAATACATGAAGCCCGGTTGAGAGAGCATATATATCCAGGCATCGAAATCACTTGCTCCATTCGGTCGTAATGTTTTTTTTCCAGGCTGCCCTGCGCGGAAAAGTGACCAATGTTGTAGCAACGTCGATCGAGTGAAAACCAAGGTGTTGGGAAAAACAGGAGGCTGAGTTATACGTCGAGAATTTCCCAAGACAGACGGAGGTGAAGCCAATCGATCGTTGAAGTTTATCCACTTCAGGCGCGCGACCCGGGGACATTGCTCGAGGAACGATCCATGGGCAGTGTTCCTATCTGTCCATCTGCTCACCATCGATTCATCGCAGATCGGCGATCGAATAAGCGCTCAGAAAAACGAGCTTGCTCATATCGGCCAGCATGTCGGGATTGATCCGGTAGATCGTATCGCCCGTCTGATGGTAGTGGAGGTGGGGGCCGTTGGACCAGAAGGTGATGCAGGGTACGCCGGCCATGAAGAAGGGGCCGAAGTCGCCGCTGCGCACACCCACCGAGCGCAGCTCGCGCACGCGGCGCAGAGTGCCTACCTTCTGATCGGCGAGCTCGAGCGCCTTCTTCAGCGCGTCGATCCCCTGGCTGTAGGCCGCGCCAGTGCCGTCACCTTCACCCACCATGTCCATGTTGAGCATGGCGCTGATACGTTCGATTACAGGCGGCAGGTGGTCCACCAGGAAGGCCGAACCCAGAACTCCGCGCTCTTCGCTGCCGAAGAGTGCGAACATCACCGATCGCTTCGGCGGTTTCTCGAGCGTTGAGAACGCCCTGGCGATCTCGATCACGCAGGCACTACCGCTGGCGTTGTCGTTGGCGCCTGGAAAGAGCAATCCCATGTGCCGGCCGCAGTGATCGAGATGGGCACCGATCACAACGAACTCGCGCTTCAGAACGGGGTGGGCGCCCTCGACCCAGGCCAGGACGTTGTAGGCCTCGCCGTCAGGGATGTGGCGAGCCGCGACCTCGAGGGTGGTCCTGGCACCTGTCGTAAAAGAGCCGGGCTGCTTGGTGCGGCCGAGCTCGCGGCGCAGGTCTTGCGCGGTGCGGCCGTGCAGCGCAAATATCCGGTCCGCCGCCGCTTCGGTGATCGCCACCGGCATAAATCCCTCGATCCGATCGCCGTTGGGGTTGGCGTTGACCTCGTCGTAGATGTAGATCAAGCCGCGAGCACCCTTCTCCTCGGCTTGCGCCATACGCCGGCGATGATGGTCGTGCGCCGTGAACCCGGCCTGCGCGCGGTCCGGGGTGCCGCGGAAGCAGAGCACGAGCTTATCCTCCACGTCGACTCCTGCGTAGTCGTCATAGCCCAACTCGGGCGCGCAAATGCCCCAGCCGACAAAGACGATCTCTGCAGTGACCGCGCCGCTGTCGCAGTAGAGCAGCGGCAGGAAATCGACGCCTGCCTCGAGAGTCACCCCCTCCACGGCAGGTTCAGCCGGTGTTTGTTCATCGGCTGAAGCCTCGGGCAGGATCAGGGTCATGGCAGCCTCGTCGATGATCGTGTAGGGCGACGGATAGGGCTGCAGATAGGCGTTCCCGGCCGCGCCGGGCCGCAGCCCCCAGCTCTCGAAGCGGCGTTCGAGGGCGCGGCAGACTTCGGTGTACTCGGCCGTACCGGGGTAGCGTCCCGCGAAGGGTGGAGCTGCCAGCCACTTGCAGGTTTTATACACGTTTGTCGGCTCGATCGACGCGAACGCCTCCTCGAGACCGATGAGCGTTCTGGGCTGGGATGCGACCGGGGAGCGCTCGGGAGCGGTTGGCGAGGATGTTCCGTCAGAGATCGCCGGCGTCGAGGCGCGCTCTACCGGAGCCTCCTGTGCGGAGAGCGGGCTCGCAGAAACGATCCAGGCTGCGGTGACTGCCAGGAAGAGCAGGATCGTTCCCACTACGCTGATCATCGTTCCGATTGAGTTCGGTTTCATGCCTCTGCCGTCGAGTCCTTTCTGGTGTATTGGGATCCGCTCCACCGAAGCTGGAGCGGCGGTTAGGGTTACGTCGAAGGTGTCTCCTTCAGGTTGTCCATGAGCTGACCGTGGCCGTCGAACCGCAAGCTGTCGCAACGGCCGGACAGCTCGAATCCGGGAGCGTTGTTGAGCTCCTCGAGCAGTGCGCGGCTGACCAGAAACCGATCCAGGTGGGCCGTGTCGGTGATGCGCACCAGCTTGACGTCACCTTCGACGCCGCGGCCCACCGTGGGCAGCAGTGCTTGCAGCGCGGCGGCGTCGCTGGCGAACGTCGCCGGCAGCCGAGCACCCGCCGGTCGCAGAGCGGTAAAGCAGTTGAGCGTGGTGATGGTACGGTTCACCTTGGCGGCGCAACTCTCGGTGATAGCGTCGGCGAAGCCGATCCCTGTGGCGTTGCCGCCGGAGGAGGAGCTCAGGTCGCGCACGAAAATACGCAGCACACGGGGTGGTGTATCGTCCTCCTTGCGTCCGATCACGTTGGTGTCCATTCCGGTGCCGCTGATCTCCTTGCCGATGACGTCCACCACGAGCAGGTCGATCTCAGCGAGCGGCAAACGGGGCATCCATGCGGAGGCGATCGGCAGCAGTTCGGCGTCGAGATCGATGAAATCCTCGGCAAGGCCTCCGCGTACGAGGGCCAGCTCCTTGGAGCTGTTTTCCACCAGGGCGAGCCCGCAGGCGAGCGGGGTATCTGTGAGCAGCCGTGGATGGGCAGCACGGCTGATCGCGGTGAAGCCCCGGCGCAGGCAGGCGTGGTGGATGGTGTTGGCGCCCGCGGGGTTGCCGAGACCAACGAGGCACATCTTGCTGAGTCCGCTCTGCACAGCTCCGCCGAACCGGGTGTGCGGCTTGACGCGATTGATCACCACCACGTGGTCGGCCTTCGCCGCCAACCGGTCGAAGTGGATCGGAAGCCTCCCGCCGTCCGCCAGATCGGCTTGACCGATAATCCTCGTTTCGACAGTGCTTTGGACCGGCACACCGATGGTTGACGCGTCGATTCCCAGGCGCTGGAGGTGTTCCTCCTGGCCGACCGCGGTACCGCCGCCGTGGCTGCCCATGGCGGGCACGATGAAAGGCAGTGTCCCCAACTCTTGGAAGAAGGTGACAGCGGCGCGTACCACCTCGGTGAGGGAGGCGATGCCGCGGCTGCCCACGGCCAGGGCCACGCGGTCCCAGGGTTTCAGCGCGAGCCGCGGGAGAAGCTCCTTCAGCGCGCGGTGGACAGCGCTCCTCGGCTCGAGGAGGGGATCACCTTTCGGCCTGGCTTGCACCTCGAAGAGCTCGATCTTGGTCGGGTCGATCATAATGTTTCAATATAACGCATGCAGCCCGCAGGCGACACTGCGGAAAGTCAGCGTCACCTGCCGGCTTTGCTCGCTCGTGATATATCTTCGCGTCAGGCCCTTGATATTCTCGATCGGAGGGGTAAAGTGGCGCGGTTATGAAACGGCAACCATTACTCAAGCTGTTTCCAGGGGCCGAGGTGCGGAACCTGGGACGATTACTGGCGATATGCTGCCTCGTGGGCCTCGTGGCCGGTCTGGGCGCGGTGGCTTTCTACTGGCTGCTCGAAGTGGCCAAGTATCTTTTTTTGGATCAGCTTGCCGGATTCCATCCCAGCGGTCCCGGCGGGGAACCGCCGCTCATCGAGCCCTCCAGCAAAGCGACGGTCAAGTGGATCCTCTTTCTGCTGCCGGCCCTCGGCGGTCTGGTGAGCGGGATTCTGGTCTACTGGTTGGCTCCGGAGGCCGAAGGGCACGGCACCGACGCGGCCATCGACTCCTTTCACCACCGCTTCGGAGCGGTGCGCGCCAGGGTGCCGTTGATCAAGGCGATCACCTCGGCGGTGACCATCGGCACCGGCGGCTCGGGCGGACGTGAAGGCCCGATCGCTCAGATCGGGTCGGGATTCGGATCGATGCTCGGTCGCTGGCTCAAGCTCCGGCCTCACGAGCGGCGCATCCTGATGACGGCCGGCATGGGCGCCGGGATCGGCGCCATCTTTCATGCGCCCCTGGCGGGGGCCCTCTTTTCCGCCGAGGTGCTCTACAAGGAGCTCGACCTGGAGCACGAGGTGCTCGTGCCAACGGTGATCTCCTCGATCATCGCCTACAGCGTTTTCGGCCTCGTGCACCAGGCTTGCGGATTGTCGCATGCCTTCTCGCCGCTCTTCGTCACCGAGGCCTATATTTTCAACAATCCCGCTCAGCTCCTGCCCTACTTTCTGCTGGCTCTCGTGGTGGCCGCCGCGGCGGTGCTCTACGTCAAGAGCTTCTATTCGGTGCGCGACTTCTTTATCAAGATCCCGCTTCCTCCGCATGTCAAGCCGGCCCTCGGCGGCCTGGTGGTAGGCGCGATCGGCTGGTACGTGCCGGAAGCCCTGGGCACCGGCTACGGGGTGGTGCAGGACTGCTTCGGTGCGTCGATCACGATCGGGGCGGGCACCCTCCTGGTCATCGCTCTGGCGAAAATCCTGACGACCTCCTTTTCGATCGGCTCGGGCGGCTCGGGCGGTGTGTTCGGGCCGGCGATCGTGATCGGCGGGGCTCTCGGCGGGGCTGTGGGGTTGTTCATGGCCGATCTTCTGCCAGGCATGGACATTCAGCCCGGAGCCTTCGTGCTGGTCGGCATGGCCGGCTTCTTCGGCGCCGCCGCCAACGTTCCGATCTCGACGATCATCATGGTCTCGGAGATGACCGGCAACTACAACCTGCTCGTGCCATCGATGTGGGTCTGCATCCTAGCCTATTTGATCGCCAAAAAGTTCCAGCTCTACGAAAAGCAGCTCGACACGCGTTTCGACGCCCCCGCCCACCTGGGCAACATGGCGCACTCGGTGCTGAAGAAGATGACCGTCGCCAATGTCCTGGTTCACGGCAACCCGGAGCCGGTCATCAGCGTTTCTCCCAACATGACCGTGCGCGACATGCTGAAGCGCTTTGCCGACTCGGAGTGCGGCGTGTTTCCGGTCCTCGACGAGCATCAGAAGCTCATGGGGCAGATCAATGGCAGCGACCTTCGATCTGCGGTGGCGCATCCCGAGGTAGGGCCCCTGATCGTGGCCTCGGAGATGGCTCATCCGGCGCTGACGGTGACGGCCGAGGAATCCCTGCTCTCGGCGGTCAAAAAGCTGGTCGGCGAGCGCCTCGAGGAGCTGATCGTCGTGGACAGCCAAGATCAGCAGCGTGTCGTGGCGACCATGAGCCGCAACGATCTGATCACGGCCTACAACCACGAGATCATCACCACCATACAGCGCTCCTGATCGGGATCGATTCCCCTGCCGGATCCCATCTCCCTCGCGCGCTGCGCCGGGCCGATCGCACGGCCTGGTGGTGGGGCGTGTATTCTGGCCCTTGACTTTGTCGGGCCAGCCGACAGACTGAAGCGGAAGGACTCCAGCCGGTGGGGTCGTTTTGTGTTACCTCCTGGCTGATCGATGCTTGCTCCCCATGACCGGAGGATTCCCCGATGCGCCTGGCTCTCATTCTCGTCGTGCTCTGCCTGTCCTGTTGCTCGCCTCTGCTCGCCGACGATACCGAAGGGAGCGACGCCGGTACACCGATCCGTTCACTGGCGATGCGGTTGGTCGAGGAGAACGAACTGCTCCAGGAATACCAGGGGATGGTCGATGAGTTCCGGCGCGAGAACCGTATGTACAACGCCGCCGGACGGCTCGAGCGCGTCTCGCGGATCCTGGAAGATCCCTTCCTGCTCGAGCCGATCACCTTGCAGCTTCGAGACGGGCTGGAGCGGTGCGTCGTCGGGCAGGGTCTCGAGGGTCTCGAGGGATTCCTGGAGCTGGCCGCCGATGCCGTGGACGCCGAGGTCGATGCGCCGGAGCCGGCGCTCTTCACGCCGACCGGACTTCCCGAGGATCACCTGATTTTCATCGAGGAGGTGCTCGATCAGGCCGCGAGGCTGCGCAGGCAGGCCCTCGAGGGGCTCACCGAGGAGGAGGTGGAAGCGGCCTATGCCATCATCCCGGTGATCATCGACAAGTTCATCCACCACGTCTATCTCGAGGTCGATTCGGACAAGGCCCAGCTCGATTCGATCAAGAAGGGGCTCCGGGCCCTGATGAAGGTGGACCGCGCCAAGATGACCGAAGCGGCCATGGCGCTCTCCACGCTGGTGCGCAAGGACTATCTCAAGGAGGTGCGCAAAGCCCTCTCGCGCTACAAGGAGACCATACCGAAAGAGGCCAAGGAAGCCGGTTTCAGCGGCGATCTGATCGCCTTCCGCCAGACCGCGCATGGACCGATCGTGATCGGCGGGCGGCGCGTGACGCGCTACGACGGCACAGCGGCTTTTGTTCTCGATCTGGGTGGTAACGATCGTTACAGCACGGCCGCCGCGCCGCAGGGTGTGGACAAGGGGATCGCGATGGTCATCGATCTCGCTGGCAAGGACGAGTACGTGAGCACGACGCGCGAGACGCTGGTTTCGGCGCGCCTTGGTGTCTCGCTGCTCTTCGATCTGGCCGGAAACGACGTGTACGAGGGCACCCGCATGGTTCAGGGCTTTGGCGGCGGCGGCGTGAGCCTGCTCTGGGACGAGCGCGGTAATGACCGTTACGTGTGTCAGGAGAACGCTCAGGGGAGCGCGCTGTTTGGTCTCGGGCTGCTCGTGGACCGCAAGGGCACGGACACCTATGACGGCTGGCTGCACGCCCAGGGCTTCGGGCTGACCGGTGGATTCGGCCTGCTGCTGGACGCTGAGGGCGACGACCAGTACACCGCCACGGGCCACTACCCCTGCACCTACGGCCAGGCCGGCGTGTTCCACGCTGCTTCGCAGGGGCATGGCGCGGGATTGCGGCGCTACAAGAACACCGCGGCCCCGCTCTATGGCGGCGGGATCGGCATGCTCGTCGATGCCGAGGGGGACGATGTCTACGACGCCGGTAACTTCAGTCAGGGCTGCGGCTATTTCTTCGGCTACGGGGCGTTCGCCGATCGCTGCGGCGACGATGTGATCAAAGGCAGCCGCTACAGCCAGGGCACCGGCGCACACCAGGCCATGGGGATCGTGATCAACGACGAGGGAAATGACGAGTACATCTCCTCTGTCGCCGCCAACCAGGCCGGCACCTGGGACGTGACCGTGGGAATGTTCCTCGATTACGAGGGCAACGATCGTTACGTGGCTGACGGGCTGGCCCAGGCGGGCACGGCGCAAACCGCCTTCGCCCTGCTCTTCGACGGTGGGGGCAAGGATCATTATCAAGCCAAGGGCGGCTCGTCGCAGGGTTCGACGGGCTCCTTCGAGTACCACGACATCCAGAGCTTCTCCTTCTTCCTCGATCTCGGAGGTGGCAAGGACGACTACAACCGACCGAAGCGCAAGGACAATACGATCTTTCTGGAGAAATGGTACGGGATCTTCGCCGACTTCAAGCAGAAGCGCATCGGCGACGTTCTGAAGCTCAAGTCGGGCCGGCTCACCGGGGAGTGGGGCCAGCGGGGTAAAGGTGGGTAAAAGTCTACGCCGCGCCATACCACCGGCGGGGAGCTTTTATATCATCCCTCCATGCCTTGCCTATGTGTCGTCGGACAGGCACGGAGGGCCGCGGGGCGGGTCGTCATTTTTTGCGTGCAGAATCGTCTCCGGACCGGCCGCCGGGAGGCTCGACTCTCCCTTTGCGGTGGTGGGAGACCGCCTCGCGCAGGAGGAATTCGATCTGGGCGTTGACGCTTCGCAGTTCCTGCTCCGCCCAGGCCTTGATCTCTTCGTGGAGATCCGGGGCGAGGCGGAGCAGGAAGGATTTCCGTGTAGCCATGTCTCTCCGTGGCTCTTTCAGTGGCACGTCGAGGATTCACAGCGACCGGCGGAGATGCCGAACCGCGATCCTTGTCGAAGTCGTTACTACGTATAGAGTGTTCCCGTGTTCACGACCGGCTGGGTCGCCTGCTCGGAGCAGAGCACGACCATGAGGTTGCTGACCATCGCGGCTCGGCGCTCCTCGTCGAGGTCGATGACCCCGTGGTCCTTCAGCTCGCCGAGTGCCATCTCGACCATTCCGACGGCGCCTTCCACGATCTTCTGACGCGCGGCGATCACGGCGTCAGCCTGCTGGCGGCGCAGCATGGCGCCGGCGATCTCCGGCGCATACGCCAGGTGGCTCAGGCGCGCCTCCAGGACCTCGACACCGGCGAGATCGAGACGTTCCACGAGCTCCTTTTTGAGCTCCTCGGCGATTTCGTCGCGGCTGCCGCGAAGCGAAGTGGTCGCCTCCTCCTCAACGTCATAGGGATAGCGGGTTGCCATCTGCCGCACCGCCGACTCGGACTGCAACCGTACGTATTCCTCGTAGTCGTCGACATCGAAGAGAGCGTGAGCCGTGTCCTTGACCCGCCAGACCACGATGGTGGCGATCTCGATGGGGCTGCCGCTCAGGTCGTTCACCTTGAGCGTGCCCGTCTCCAGGTTGCGTACCCTGACGCTTACCGTTTTCTTCACCGTGAAGGGATTGGTCCAGAAGAAACCGTTGGCCCGCACCGTCCCTCGATAGCGCCCGAAAAGCACCAGCACCCGGCTGATGTTGGGGTTGACGATGAAGAATCCTACCAGGCAAACGAGAAAGACCAATCCGAGCACGATCCCGACGATGATCAGGATCACACCCCCCGCTTGTACTCCGTCGTAGGTGTGGCTGTTGATCGCCGCTCCCTGCCCAATGCAAAAGATCGAGGCGGCCAGTAGCACGCAGAGAACGAACAGCATGAGCCAGCCGTTCAGAGCCTTGAAAACGTTTTCGGTCGTCCGGTTTTCGGTCATGGTCACTCCTTTCATTGCAGAATCGTGGCCTGGCGAGATGATATCATATCAGTATCACATTGCAAGACCCTGGTCGGGGAAGTGTGAACCGGTTGGGGAGCGGCAGCAGCGTGTCGCGGCGCACTCCTTGGCACGCGTGATCGCCGGAATTCCGATCGCCGGGAGACCGGCCGGACCGGCGGCCGACGGAGCGCTGTGACACCTCGCGAGCCGGGCCTGATAGCCGGCCGTTGATCACCGGGGGATTCGGCGTGGAACGAGGCCTGAGAATCATCAGCCTTCGTTGATGCCATGGCGTGGTCGATCCCCTCCGATAGTCGCGAAAATCGGTTTAATTTAAACCTTTACCGGCTTTCCTGCCGATGATGATTTTGGGTTGAACTCCAGGAATTTCGGTTCGCCGGAACACGGATTTTGAGGGGAATCTAGCCGTCATTCCACAGCATCCGCAGGTTACCGGCCTGGCGACCGGCCGGAAGAAAGGGATTATGCATGATTCCGAAGAATCATATCTCGCTTCACCGTTTAATCCTGTCTCTTTCTGATGCCCTTGATTATGTCTGTCCTCACATCGCCGATCACCAGCAGCGGGTGACTTACATTGCCGTGAATATCGCCGTGAAGATGGGATTCACCGACCGCGATCTCGCCGACATTTTTCTGGCCGCCGCTCTTCACGACATCGGCATGATCCGCATGGAGGAGCGCATGTGGGATGGCGGCAACGCCTCCCAACTCACGGGGCGCCACGGCGAGACCGGATACGAGCTCTTGCGCTCCAACGACCTTTTTGCCCGCGCGGCGCGGATCATCCGCCATCATCATCTGCCCTGGTCGGAGAGCAAGAGACTGACCTTCGATGATCATCTGGTGCCGCTGGCCAGCCAGATCGTCTTCCTCGCCGACTCGGTCGAGCGCATGATCGACCGCCAAATACATATTCTCGAGCAGTCCGCAGGGATCGTGGATCACATCACGCGCAGGGCGAAGTCCGATTTCAATCCCGACTGCGTCCAGGCCTTTCGCAGCGTCGCTCAGAGCGAAGCGTTCTGGCTCGATTGTGTCTTCAAGAGGATCTTCAGCCTGCTGCTGCAAACCATGGACGAGCCGCCGGTGGATGCCACCGACAAAACGATTCAGGGCATCGCCGAGGTCTTTGCGCGTGTTGTTGACTCCATGAGCAGTTGGACCGCGACACATACCGCCGGAGTGGCGGCCACCGCCGCGGCTCTAGCCGGTTTGATGAAGTTCTCCGTGCGGGAGCAGGTCTATATGCGGACCGCAGGTTTGCTTCACGATCTCGGCAAGCTCTCGGTTCCGATCAGCATTCTGGATAAGCGGGGCATGCTGTCGGCCAAGGACTGGGTGACCATCAAGGGACATTCATATCACACGTACCGGATTCTGGAGACTATCGGGTTTCCCCAGCAGATCACGGAGTGGGCGGCATTTCATCACGAACGACTCGACGGCCGGGGATATCCTTTCAGGCTCAAGAGCAAGTTTCTGACGCTCGGCTCGCGCATCATGGCGATTGCCGATTCGTTCACCGCGATCGCCGAGGATCGTCCCTACCGCAAAGGCATGGGGATTGCCAAGGTGATCGCCGCTCTCCAGCGCCAGGTCAAGAACGGTGGGCTGGACGGTGACATCGTCGCCGTGCTTGCCGAAAACCAGGAGTTTATCGACACCGTCCGCCGCCACGAGCAGTCCCGCTATGCAGAGAGTCAGGATAGGCTTCGAGCGATCATGTCGCAGCAGGATGCCGTGTCCGCGACGAGATGATAGACAGCGCCCGCTCCCGGTCATTCACCTCACCGGCGGCAGGCTCGATCGGCGTGTCAAAGAGCATCGATCGGTTTCAGTTCAGCAGCAAAGGACCGGCTTTCAGGGCGGGTTGACGGCAGACTTGCCGCATGACTTCGACGGAGGATGGATAGATGTTATCCAAAAACAAGCAGGGAATGGAAGTCCTCGACAGACAGGCGATGAAGCGGATTACAGGTGGTTTCGCGGCGAGACTTCACGGCTTCACGGGCAGCACTTGTGAACAGCCGGGACAATCCGGCGGGGATCTAGGTGATTTGTATTTTCGCAGTTATCGGTGCAAAACCGCCTCGTACGCGCTCGACTCTTACAATGCACATAACTTGGGAAAATACCCCTCGAAGTGAAGATGCAGCCGTGATCCCTCGAGTCCGCTCCAGGGCCGCATCTCAGCGATTCGACCCTTTCGATCTGGTTGCTCGGTAGCGCTGAACCTTCTTCAGGCAGACGCCGATGGTCGAAGGCGTCATTTCCGTTCGAGGGAAATCGCCGGCCGTAGGCCGACGTTGGCGTTGCGGTTGGAGCGAAATTCGCCGATACGCAGGGCCGAACGGCAGCTCGTGGAATCGGTGCTCCACGTACCCCCGCGAACGATCCTGAGCAGGTTGTCTCCCGATTCAAAAGCCGAGCCGTCCCGGGGCGCCGAGCTGTAGTTGATTTCGTAGGCGTCTTGACACCATTCCCCGACGTTACCGTAGAGGTCTTTTAGACCGAAAGGATTTGGCAGGTAGCTGCCGATCGGTGCGTGGCAGGCGTATCCATCGTTCATCCATTCGTCGATCTTGAAGAAGGGAATCCTGAGCGTGCCGAGCGTCTCGTCGGCGAGATTGGCCACACCGTCGAGGTCGTGCTGGTCGTTCCCCATCCACCAAATCGTGTCGGTGTGCGCCCGTGCGGCGTACTCCCACTCCGCCTCGGTCGGCAGGCGCATCTCGTATCTGCGGAGCATTCGCACACTTTCCTGCCAGTTCACCTGTTCCACGGGATGCAGCGGGTTGATCACCTTGTCGCAGTACTCTTTGCCGGGATAATAGAAGCTGGGATTGGATCCTGTCAGCCGCAACCATTGGGCCTGGGTGAGCTCGAACTTGGAGAGCAGGAACGGCGCCACCGTCACCTCGTGAACCGGACCCTCGTCCGGCTCGGCGTAGGGATCCACGTTGGGATCGTCCTCGGACAGCTCGTTCGAGGGCTTCACCGCGCCCATTGAAAACGTGCCCCCTGGAATGAGCACAAAGACGATGCCCGTCTCGACGTTAATGATCGGCTCGCCTAGATCGTCACGCTGGGCGATCGAACCCGACTCGAGATGGCCGAACTCGAAGAGGCCGGAGTGGGGATCGCGGCCGATCGGCACCAGGCCCTGCATCGGGGTGATAGTCAAGCCCTTGTCGAGGAAATACTCTTTGGATTCGGCAATCGTGGCGATCGCTTCCTCCCAGTCCTCGCGATGGGCGGCCAGGGTTTGAGGCAGGATTTTGCCGGCGAAGTCGAGCCGCTGCTGCATCTGAGCCATCGGACCGAAATCGTCGGCGCTGAGATCCTCGATCTTGGCGATCAGCGTCGTCAATCGGTCATGCTCCCGCTGAGCCGCGGGATTTACGAATAGCCACGCTCCGCGCTTCGTGATCTTGTCCCCAGTGCGGGCGAGGACGGCGTCGTGCGAGACCAGCTCCTCCTCGAGCTGCTGAATCACGGATTGACCGGCGGCGGTGCCGGTCGCGCGACCTTCGGTCTTTTCGGCTTTCAGAGCTTCTAACCGCGCCACGAGGTCGCGCCTTTCGGCCTTGAGGTCTTCCCATCCCTCGTCTAGGGTGGTGTAAGTCAGGCGCAGTTCGTCGAGGTTGCTGCGGTGCAGTTCCAGATTGCCGGCCAACTCCTCGGCCTCGGCCAGCCACGCCTGCATCTCCCGGGCTCTCTCGGGGCGTGCCGGCCAGAGATCGTCGGCCTGCAGCTCGAGCTCGGCTAGGCGCATCAGGTCGTAGGGACCGGTGAGGTGCTGGATCTCCACGAGGAGCTCATTGGCCAGCGTGGCGCTCTCCTCGGCTTCCTTTTGCGCCTCCTCCGCCTTGGCCCGCGCCGCCTGGGCTTCCGTGCGCTGGAGTTTTTCCTCTTGCTCCGCCGCCTGCGCGCGCAGCTTTTCGAGGTTGGCGTTGTTACGTTCCTGCTCGATCTCGAAGGCCGCCTCCTCGGCGAGCTTGCGCTTCGATTTCTCCTGACTGACGAAGACCCAGGGCACGGCCACCACGAGGATCAGGATGATGCCGATCGCCACGCTCAGGCTAGGGTTCTTCCTGGCCGCTTTAGCGAGCCGCGAGCCCCAACCGGCTGGTTTGACCAGGGGTTCGATCCCTTCGATGAGGCGTTCGACATCCCTGGTAAAGCTGGCCATCTTCAGGTAGCGACGGCCCGGGTCCTTCTCCAGAGCCTTGAGGATCACCGTGTCCAGACCGCGGGAGATGGCGGGGTTGAGGCGGCGCGGGGGCACGGGGTCGGCTTCTCTCACCTGCTGCAGTACCTGCTCGGTGGTATCACCCTCGAAGGGCACCCTTCCGGTAACGGCTTCATAGAGCGTGACGCCGAGGGAGTAGATGTCGGTGCGCTCGTCGATCCTGCGGTTGTGGGCCCAGACCTGTTCGGGGGATGCATAATGGGGAGTGCCGTGCATCTGCCCCGGTAGAGTGATGGTCGTTCGATCGAGATGGCGCGCCAGACCGAAATCCATGAGTACCGCCTTGCCCTCGGCGGTGATCTGGATGTTTGCCGGTTTCACGTCGCGGTGGATGATTCCGGCGCAGTGGGCGCAGTCGAGTGCTTGGGAAATCTCGTGGATCCAACGCAGGACCTTCTCAAGGGGGATCCTCTCCTGGCGGGCTCTCGCCTGGTGCAGCTTGTCATTCAGGCTCTCGCCGGTCACGAGTTCCATGGCAAAATAGTGGACTCCGTTTTCCTCCCCGCTGGCGAAGATGGTGGCGATGTTGGGATGGTTGATCTTGGAGGCGGCCTCGATCTCACGCCAGAAGCGGGTTTCGGCGCCGAGGGAGTCCCGCTTTTCCGGCCGGATCACCTTCAGAGCGACTTCCCTGCCCAGTGACTCCTGCCAGGCGAGAAAAACGACCCCCATGCCACCCTCGCCCAGGCGACGGAGCAGGCGGAACTCGCCGAATCTCTCGTAAGGTAGGCCAGGCTCCACGGTGAGCTCGACCGTGGACGGTCCGAAGTGATCGGCACCGGCGATCACCGCCGGTCTGTCGAAGTCGTCCATGAAATCGGGATCCTCTTCGTAGGATTGGAGCAGCGCCGCGACTTCCCCCTTGAGCGCTGGATCGTCTGAGCAAGCCTCGTCGAGAAAGGCGGCGCGCTCAGCGGGATCGCGCCTCAGAGACTGGACGAAGAGCTCCCTCGTGAGACTATCGATATCATGGTGCATCGTTTTCCGCCCTCTTCAGGTCGAGTAGAATTCTCGCCTTGATGTATTTCCAGTCGTTTTTGACCATGTTTTCGCTGATCTTCAGCTCGTCGGCGATCTCTTTCAAAGTGTAACCGAGCAACAGCCGATAGTAGAGGACCTGGCGCAGCCGCTTGTGCTCGTCATCATCGCGAAAACGCTGAAAAACCTTCACGATCGTTTCTCGATACTGTCGAATATCGAGCGGATCTTCACGTTGAGGATAGCAAGGATCGAGGGGCACCCGTGGCAGGCTTTCGATCCTCCTCTTTTTTCGTCTGGCGTAGTCGATCAGGATCCGGTCGAGTGCGATCTTGGCGTATTTTAGAAAGTGTGAGCGATTCTCCCAGCTTAAATTCTTGTTCTTTTTGAGGTTGAGAAACAGTTCGTTCATCAGAGCCGTCGGTTGGAGAGTGTGACCGCGACGTTCGTTCTTCATGGCGCGGTCGGCGAGAGAATAGATCTCATTGTAGAGCAGTGATAACAGCTCCTCCCAAACCGCATGGTCTCCCGCCGAGATCGATCTCAGCAGGGTGGTGATGTCATCGGCCGCGTCCGACATATCGAAAAAATTCCCTAAAAATAATTTTCCATAAACTCTGAGACGAAATTGTACGCTTATGTTTTTAGAAAGGCAAAAAGTTTGATCCTGTCTGCATTGAGTTTTAGCGAATCACTACAATGAGGCAGGTCAAACGGGATTTTGCGTAATTTGACAACGGAATCCCTTTGAGAGAACCAAGCTTTCTCGATCTGTGATCCACGTTCTGTGATCCGAACGAAAGACCTTTTTGACGGCGTATTCAATCTGCGTTGATCCAATCGCTTCATTGAAGGCCGCAAGAGCGCGAAGGAGTATGAAGTCGTTTTCATAGAATGTGAGGAAGCGACTCACGGCGAAGACCTTACAAACAGACATGGAGGGGGAGAACAACACGGAGGTGTTCTCTCCTTCTGTCTTTTTGGCCTTCTGTCTTTTTGACCTTCTGTCTTTGGGGTGGTTTTCTGCGGTAAATCATCCGTGGAGCTCGGCGGGATCATTGGCGGCCGTTCAGCGTCGATACGATGACCTCGCTAGAATGATCGGACGGTACCGTCCGATCGCATCTTTGGCGATCCGCAGCAGCTCGGGGATCGCGCCCTCCATCGCCCGGCGGCGGAAGAACTGACCCTGATTGCCGAACGAGATGCCGCAACCGAACGCCCTGATCCGGTCGAGCGCTGCGATGATCCGGAAGCGCCACGACCGCGCATCGAAGCGCGCTGTGAACGACCCGCCGACCGCCTGTGGTGCCCTGTTCAGCCTGAAAAGCATCTTCCCGAGGGCTCCCCGTTCGCGCCTGGCGTCGGCATGCAGCACGAGCACGACGTCGCCTCGGGCCCGTTCGACGCCGCGTGCGATCTGCGCCCCCCGGAAGAGGAGTTGGGACGCCGGCGGGTAGATGGCGGCGTGCGTTTTGTGATTGACTCACTGCCAGTTGTCATCGCGGAGACCGGCCAGCTCGGGTGCGTCCGGGGCGTAGCGGTAGGGATTGTAGCCGGCGTTCTAAATCTTGCCTTCCCACACATAGCGGTGGATATCGTCGCCCACGGGGAAGGGCAACATGAGGACGCGAGCTGCCACTGCTACGAGAATCAGCGCGATCATGCCTTTTCTCGTCGAGGGCCAACTGAGCCACAACACCGCCATGATCGCCTGGGTGATCACGTAGACCGTCAGGAATGGGTAGCCTCCCCGGCCGATCGGGCCGTGACAACCGATCGGCCGGCGGGGCTGTTTTGCGGCAGTCTCCTACTGTTGCTATCTGCAGGCGTTCTCAGCACAATACAGGGGACGCTGCACGCGAAATAGAATCTCACGCCAAGTGATGGACCTGGTGAGTCGATCGCTTGCAGGAAGGAGCATGTTCATGGCGTTTCGTAGGCTATTACCGACTCTCGTCGTGCCTGTCGTGATTGCCGTTCTGCTGACAGCGGTCGCTTGCGCGGCTGCCGGCGAAACCGCTCTCGCGCCTGAGGTGGAACATGAAAACCACGCGCTGCAGGTCTTGATCGACACCGACATGGGCCTCGACGACGTGCGGGCCCTATTCGCCCTCCTGGCCGTGCCGTGGCTCGACGTTGAAGGGATCGTGGTGACCGAGGGCGCGGCTTCACTCGGAAGGGGAATGGACAACCTCATCGGTCTCGTCGAGTCGCTACATCGCGACGGAGTGCCGCTCCTGCTGGGGCGCAGGTCGTTCGACGCCACAATTCCGCCGTGGAGAGGGATCGCCGATCGCCTGGGCGGCGCCCTGTTTCCTCCACCCCGAAGGATCCGGCCGTTATGCGATCTGTCCGCGCTGATCGAGAGTATCTCCGGGGAGCATGACGATGAGCTCGGATACGTGGTGCTCGGACCGTTGAGCACACTGGCCGCTCTTAAAACGGAGAATCCACAGGCTTTCAAAGGGTTGGAAGCAGTCTGGATGCCGGCCCGACTGGCGGAGGACCACGTACTGTGCGGTTGGAACCTGGAGTACGACCGCGCCTCCGCCATGCAGGTACTGGCCACGGCGCCGCGCATCGTGGTGGTCGATCTACCGCCGGCGACCGCGATCGATGCTGCCCGTTTCCTTTCCGAGCTCCACGGGATCGGTGCCGGTGCCCGCTGGGTGGGACGCCTCCTGGCGGAGCTGGACTCTTCGAGGTCCCATCTGATGATTTACGACGAGCTGGTCGCCGCCGCCCTGATCGCACCGGAACTGCTTGATGTCGAAAAGCAGCGCTGGCGTGCCGCCCGTCTCGATGCCGCTGGAATCGTTCTCGAGGCGTCCCCTGCAGGAAACATCGAGATCGCCCGGTTCCGGGATCTCGATGCCGCTCTGAGCCGGTTGGCCGGGCTCTGGTGCGATCCGGCCGCCAGCGGTATCGATCACAGCGACCACAGTCACTCGAGCGATGAGCCCCCGCTCGCGCCTGAGCGGCTCCTGAAAGCGTTCCACGGCCACCTCGGTCCGTACGTGGTTCTCGGGTATCGTCTTTCGCGGCTGGCCGTCGAGACCGCCGGTTGCGAGGGCCACTTCGACATCGAGGCCACGGTCTACACACCGCTCACACCGCCTCCCTCCTGCATCATCGACGGGATTCAGATCGGGAGCGGGTGCACCCTGGGAAAGAGGAACATCGAAGTCCTTCCTTGCGAGGGGCCTGCCCGGGCGCTCTTCACAGCGAAGAACGGGAGACGCCTCGTCGTCGGTCTCAAACCCGGGGTGCCCGGGCGCGTCAAGGAGCTGGTGGAATCGCTGGGGGTCGAAGAAGCGGGGATGTTTTTTCTGACAGCGCCGAAGGAGACGCTCTTCGAAGTCCACGAGCTGGGCCCTGTCAAACTCGAAAGACGGGTTTTTTGAACGAACGTCCGCCGACCATCGGCCCGGGATACCGGCCTGGAACATAACTTTTGCTGTGTCCCACTGAGGTTTCCCCCAAGGATCTACTCGGCAGGAAAGCAACACGGGACGCTGGTCGAGGGGCAGCGTCCCGTGCGTGGGATACGATCCGGTGTCGGCTTACTCGAGCGTAAAGCCCAGCTTCACAGTCACCTGCCAGTGAGCGACCACTCCATCGTCGACGTGGCCGCGTGTTTCCACCACCTCGAACCATCTGATGTCGCGGATGGTTTTCGATGCGCGCGAAACTGCGTTCTGGATCGCGTCCTCGACCGATTTGGTCGACGAACCGGTGATCTCGATTTTCTTGTAAACATGATCGGGCATTGTCATTCCTCCTCAAGGGCTCCGTTGATGAACAAAGGCATAGCCTTTGGCGGTCCCAAAGTTTATCTCATGAGACGTTGTGCACTGAAGAGCTTTTGTTTTTTCCTCTTATCGCAAGCACGATGATCACGGCACCGAGCAAAACCATGGGAATGCTCAGGAGCTGCCCCATGCTCAGAGCCATATCCTCGCTGAAGGCTGCCTGGCGAACCTTGATGAATTCGATACCGATCCTGGCGCTGAAAACGCTCACCAGAAAAACCCCCGTGAGCAGACCCTTCGGCAGCTCCGGTCCCTTGCGCCGGTAGATCGTCATCAGCATGATGAAGATCACGAGATACGAGAACGATTCGTAGAGCTGCGCCGGATGGCGCGGATGGTTGTCGATGCGGGCGAAGATGAACGCCCAGTCGACATCTGTCGGCCGGCCGAGAATCTCGGAGTTGAAGAGGTTGCCCAGGCGGATCAGCGTGCCGCCCAGCGCCGTGGGGATGGCGATCCGGTCGAGGAGCCAGACATAGGACCGGTCGCGGCGCCGGCGCGAGAAGAGATAGATCGAGGTGAGGATACCCACGGCGCCGCCGTGGCTGGCGAGACCTCCCTTCCAGATCTGGAGGATCGCTTCGGGATTGCTCAGATAGTAAGACGGATCGTAGAAGAAACAGTGACCCAGACGGGCACCGATGATCGTTCCTGCCAGCATGTAGATGAGCAGACTGTCCAGATCGCTGACCGGCTTGCCCTCGCGCTGATAGATGGAGCGCATGATGCCGAATCCCAAGAGGAAAGCCGTGGCGAAGATCAAGCCGTACCAGCGGATCTCGAAGGATCCGAGGCGCACGATATGGGGAGTCACGTCCCAGTAGATATAAGCTAGCAACACGGTTCAAAATCCTGACTGTTTGCCTGTCATTGTGTCGATGACCACCTCGATCACGGCGGTCTCGTCCAGTACCTGATTACGATAGATATATCGTTCGGAAACCACACCCGGCTGTGGACCGGCATAGTGATCCATGATCACGTCGAGCGCTCTTTGCTTATCATCTCGATCGTCGACGAGATGTGCTCGTCCGAAACCGATCACACTCCGGTAACTCATCGACCACCGGCAGGGGGTCGATGCCGGTTCGATCCGGCATTCACCTTCCAGCTCGAAGCAGACTCTATCATTCTCGGCGAGGATTTCGAGCTTGCGTCCAGCGGGCGCGGTGTGGAAGTAGAGATGATTGTCCTCATAACCGAAGCAGAGGGGGATCACGTAGGGCCGCTTCTCGTGACAGAGCCCGAGCCGGCAGACCTTGGCTTCGTGGATGATCGCCTCGATCGCCTCTCGTTCGAAAATCTCCTTTTCCTGTCGTCGCATCGTCATCGCCTTCCGTCGATCACGGCGCCGTCGCGGCGCGCCGATCCGGCGGCTGCCCCCGCCCTCAAGGTACAACGGAGACCCGTCCGTCTCCCGGACCGGTGACACTCCCGATGTGTGCCGCATCCGCGATGCCCCGCTCGCGGAGCGCCGCCAGTAATGCCGGCGCTCGTTCCGCGGGCAGGCAGATCAACAGCCCACCCGATGTCTGGGCATCGGCGAGGATCAAACGTTCAACGGGGGAGATCGTTTTCGCGAAGGTCACGTGAGGCGATACATGCTCGAGGTTGTTCTTGGAGCCACCGGGTACGACGCCGGCAGCGGCAAAATCGCGAGCCGCCGCCAGCACCGGCACGTCCCCGGCGCAGAGCGTCACCTCCACCATGCTTCCCGCGGCGATCTCACGCAGGTGCCCGAGCAGCCCGAATCCGGTGATGTCGGTACAGGCGTTGGCGCCTACGCTGAGGGCTGCCTCGGCCGCCGGTCCGTTGAGCGTCGCCATGAGTGTCACCGTGCGCTGGACGTCATCGTTAGCGGCCAACCCGCGCTTGATCGCCGTGGTCAGAATGCCCACCCCGATCGGCTTGGTGAGCACCAGGGCGTCGCCTGGCTGTGCCGTATCGTTGCGCAGCAACTGAGCCGGGTGGACCATGCCGGTGACCGCCAGGCCGAACTTGGGCTCGTTGTCCTCCACGGTGTGGCCGCCGACGATCTCGATCCCGGCCTCGGCGGCCTTGTCCCGGGCACCCAGCAGGATCTGCTCCAGCACGCTCAGCGGCAGACGGCTCGAGGGGAAGCCCACGATGTTGAGCGCGAATATGGGGCGCCCGCCCATGGCGTAGATGTCGCTGAGCGAGTTGGCCGCCGAAATGGCCCCGAACTGATAGGGATCGTCGACGATCGGTGTGAAGAAGTCTACTGTCTGAACGAGGGCGATGTCGTTGTTCAGGCGGTAGACGGCGGCGTCGTCGGCGCTGTCCGTGCCCACGAGCAGGTTGGGATCCTGCGGCGCGGGAAGCCGGGCCAGCACCTGCTCCAGCTCCTGGGGGCGCAGCTTGCAGGCGCAGCCAAGACCGTGCGTGAAGCGGGTGAGCCGGATCTCTCCATCGGCGGCAATCGTCTTCGACCGCACCGCGGTGTCGCCGGGAGCGAGGCGTGCGACAGCAGCGCTGACCACCTCGACGGCTCTGTCGATCTCCTCTTCGGTGGTGTGACGTCCTGTGGAGAACCGCACCGTTCCCATGGCCCATTCGATCGGCACGGCCATGGCCTCGAGCACCGCCGATAGATCGACCTCTCCGGCGTGGCAAGCGGCGCCGGCCGAAGCCGCCACCTCGATGCCTATCTCGTCGACGAGGGTGTTGGCCTCGAGGCCCGGAAAGCTGAGGCTCAATGTATTGGGCAGTCGCTGCTCGGGATGCCCGTTGAGCCGCACTCCGCCAGCGCCGAGCTCGTCCACCAGCCCGCGATGCAGCCGATCGCGCAAGGCCTTGGAACGTTCGATGTTGGTTGTCTGGTCGCGAAGGGCGATCTCGCAGGCCTGTCCCAGACCGACGATCTCCAGCACGTTCTCCGTACCCGGGCGGCGGCCGGCTTCATGCGCCGCGCCGTGCATCAGCTTGGCGAGCTGGACGTGACCCCCGATGAAGAGCGCACCGATCCCTTTGGGCGCGTAGAGCTTGTGCCCGGCGAGAGAGAGCAGGTCGACACCGAGCGCCTCGACGGAGACGGGGATCTTGCCCGCCGACTGGGCCGCGTCGGTGTGCATCCAAGCACCGTGACGGTGGGCGACCTCGGCCAACTCGGCGATCGGCTCGATCGTGCCGACCTCGTTGTTGGCGTGCATCACCGTCACCAGGATCGTGTCGGCCCTGATCACCCGCTCGAGGTCGGCCTTCTCGACCAGGCCGTGGGAGTCCACGGGTAGAATGGTGATCTCGAAGCCCTGGGTTTTCAGCCAGGCACAGACCTCGGTGACCGCGGGATGCTCCACGGCCGAGGTGATGATGTGCCGGCCGCGATGGCTGAGAGCTTCCGCGACGCCGCGGATGGCGTAGTTGTTGCTCTCCGTGCCACCGCTGGTGAAAACGACCTCCTCGTTGCGACAGCCGAGCAGGGCGGCTGCCTGAGACCGGGCCTTCTCGATGGCCCGCTTCGTCGTGGCGCCGTAAGAGTGGCTGCTCGATGGGTTTCCGAAGTGCTCGAACAGGAAGGGCGTCATCGCCTCGGCGACCTCGCGGTGGATCGGTGTGGTCGCGTTGTAATCGAGATAGATAGGCTGCATGGTGACGAACCTCCAGCAAACACCCCATGTGATACTTCACGCCACGACGCGCATTGTACCGGTGGCCATGATAAAAAAACAGCCGCGAGACTCTGCGCTCGCTGCACGTTCCGCAGTGGCGGGGCTAGCGGATCGCGACGACGTATGCCACGAAGGACTCGGAATTGTCTCCCTTGCTTGTGAGACGATAGACCCCGTTGCCTTCTCCCGTTTTCTTGTCGGTTCCCTCCCAGTAGACATAGACGTCTTCGAAGCCGGCCTCTTCGAGGATGTCAGTCAACTCGGGGATCGTCCAGAGCCGCCAATCGTAGGTGAAGGCGCGACGCATCGGCCGCTTGTCGTGTGGTATGAAGTGGATGTGGCACTTGAGGTCTCCGGTCACCGGACTGAAGCTGGCCTGATCCCAGATGTAGGTGAACGAGCGGTATTTGGTCTCCTCCTGCTGGATCGCCATCGACGTGGGACCACCGAAGATATCCAGATAGAACAGCCCGTCTTTCACGAGCGCTTTTTGGCAGCGGCTGAAGTAGGCCAGCATATCGCGCCGGCTCTTGAGGCAGAAGTATGAGAAGTTGAACGCCGTCACGACATCGACCTTGAAGGGATAATCGTCGAGCACGTTGCCGCGGATCAGCTCGACCCGGGGTTCGAGACTGGCGAGCTGCGCCAGATTATGGGTTCTCGCCCAATCGAGAGTCGGCTGGTCGAGGTCGATGCCGTAGGCCTTGCCGCTAGGTTCCATACGGACCCACTCGCAACACAGCGCCGCGGTTCCGCAGAAGTCTTCGCGCAGAGTCAGCGGGTCGCGCTGCCTCAGACGCTTGAACACGCGCCGAATGAAGTTGATGTCCGCCTCGGGGGCCTGGACCGATTCTTCGTAGAGTACGAACTTGTCGTAATTCTCGTTCTTGATTTGTCTTTTCCTTTACATCACGTGGTTGCTGTTTTTCAAGCCGTCCGCGTTCCTGTGTGGTCGGTCAGCGAGGCTGGGCTCGATGTTTCATTCAATCCGCAGATCCGTTACAATCTGCAGAAACAGAGTAGAGACCTTCAAGGTAAAAATCTCAATGTGTAGATCCTTGTTCAATTTTTTTGCGCTGGTTCTGTTTTTCGGCCCATCGAGCCTCATCGCCGCAGACAGCGTCGCGGCCTTCTTCAATCCTGACGACCCGGAGGGGCGGTCGCTCGTCCTGTCGCTCCTCGAGGATAGGGGAGTCAGGTGCCGGGAGATCGACTCGCTCATCGCCGAAGACAAGCTCAAGCTGAGCCGCTTCGAGGTCCTGTGGGTCGGTCCGCGGGCGACGCAGAGCCGAGTGCTCACCGACTGGATCCGCGGCCATGGAGAGGAGATGCGGAGCTTCGTGGCCAAGGGCGGCATGCTGGTGACCTTCCTGCAGAGCCCCGATTTCTGGGACATCGAGCCCTGGCTGCCCTGGCGGTCGTTCGTCCTGAGGCGGTGGGAGCTGCCGGTCAAGGTGGTCTCCATCGAGGAGCGCCACCCGCTTTTTAGCCGGCCGCACACCTTCTCCAGTGAGCGCCTCACCGAGATTCTGCCCCGCAGTGTGCCGGGGGGCGGATCGATTGAAAGAGCGAACCACGGCCTGGTGCTGGCCCGCGACGGGCATGGACGACCATGGTGCGTCGAGCTCGGCTGGGGCAAGGGCCGCGTGCTGCTGCTGGCGTGGGCGCCGCCGACACATCCCGACGAGGCCAAAGACGAGGGCCGCGATCTCGAGGCGGCACAGCGGATCGCGTCGTACTTTGCGGAGAACGTGCTCCAATACGCCCTCGACTGCGCCGGCGGCAAGGCGCATCCCCTTGCCGATGAGATTCTGGTGTGCGATTGGAGCGCGGCCGGCCGGCTCGACCCCGCGCTCTACTCTGCAGCGGTTGAAAAAGTGCACAAGCAGGGTGTCAACGCCGCCGTGGACCGGGGCATCGCTTACCTGAAAGCGCAGCAGAAGCCGAACGGCTCCTGGGGTCCCTACGGCGCCAGCAACGGCCAGTACAAGGTAGGCCCGACAGCGATCGCCCTGCTGGCATTGCTGGTGAGCGGTGTGAACAAGCACGAGAGCTTCATCATGCGTGGCTTCGACTGGATGCTCTACAATCCCCCGGAGATGACCTACGAGATCGGGCTGGCCATGATGGCTCTCGAGCACAAGGCGGCTCCCATGTACGAGCGTTTCGAGCTCGAGCGTATGACCCCCGAGGAGCGCAAGCGCTTCCGCTACCGGCGCGACCTGAGCGACAAGGAGCGCGGGTACATGCAGGCCTGTCGCGACCGTTTGCTCGACCGGCATGTGCGTGGCGGGCTGTGGGCCTACCGGCCCGGCCTCGGGGATGGTGACATCTCCAACGGGCAGTACGCGATCTTGGGGCTCAAGGCCGCCAGGCGGTGCGGTCTCGCGGTTCCGCGAGAGATCTGGAAGGAGGGGCTCGAGTTCTTTCTCCGGCACCAACAGTCCTCGGGGACTTCGGTGGTGGTGCCGCGCTTCCGGAAGATCGCTTCCGACGGGACGCTGAAGTTCACCGACCGCCGCGCCGAGGCCAGGGGGTGGAGCTACAGCCTGGGTGGCACCGAGCGCCTCGGTTCCCATGCCTGCATCGGCATGGCCTGCATCCTGCTGTGCTACGAGGAGCTCATGGCCAACCCCGGACCGAAGGGGGGCGCGCATGCAACCAAAGTGCGCGAGGCGGTGCGCGACGGCACGGCGTGGCTCTTTGGCTACTGGTCGATCGATCACGTGCCGCAGGGCGAAAAATTCTACTATTACTACTACATCTACAGCCTGGAGCGGGTGGGGGTGCTCACGGAGCAACGGTTCATCGGCGACCGCGACTGGTACCGCGAGGGCGCACGCTACCTGATGGCCAAGCAGAACAGAGACGGGAGCTGGTCGTCGCGCGGCGGTGAGTGGGGCACTCCGATCGCCAACTCCGCCTTCGCCCTGCTCTTCCTGAAACGTTCCACGCCGCCGCCGGTGATCACTCTGGGACACTAGCTCTCATTGGCTGCCAACCGTTAGCCCGTCATCACCGACCTGACCTCGCCGCGAGCGACCTTTTCCATGGCCTCGGCGAAGAGGTCGATCTCGGAGGTCGTGGTGTAGACGTTGGGTGTGACGCGGATGCCGCGGCACTCCTCGTGATCGATGGCGATCACGTAGATCCTGTATTTGTCGAAAAGATACGAGCAGAGTTTGTTGACGTCCACGCCGTCGATGCAAACATTGACCAGGCCGCACCAGTGCGTTGGATCATCGATGTTGATCCTGAACCTCACGTTCTCAAAGCGCCTCAGCCGCTCGATCCAGCGCTTGTGGAGGTACCTGAAACGTGCCGCTTTGCGGTCGATACCGATCCCCTCGTTGAAGATCAGCGCCTCGGCTATGGCATTGATGTTGGCCGCCGGGTGGGTTCCGATCTCCTCGAACTTGCGGATGTCGCCGTCGATCGACTCGTCCGCGGCCATGAGCGGCCACGTTTTTTCGATCCGGTCCCTGCACACGTAGAGAAAACCGGTGCCCACCGGTGCGTACGTCCATTTGTGGAGGCTGGTGCCGAAGTAGTCGCAGTCCAGATCGGCGAGCGTGAAGGGGAAGTGTGAGAAGGTGTGCGCTCCGTCGCACATGACCGGGATACCTCTGGCATGCGCGATGCGGCACACTTTTTTGACCGGCGTGATTTGGCCGGTCAGATTGATCATGTGCATGACCAAAATCACCCGGGTCTTGGGGGTGATGGCTTCTTCGATACGGCTGACGTAGTCATCGTCGCTCATGAGCGGCACAGGTATCTTGACCTTCTCGAGGACGATCTTGTCGCGCCTGACCCGCTGATCCCAGGTGGTCATCATCCGGCCGTAAGCCTGCGTTGTGACCAGGACCTCGTCGCCGGGCGCGAGATCCATTCCGAACTGGGCGATCTCCATGGCCTCGCTCGTGTTGCGCGTGATGGCGATCTCTTCACGGTCGCAGCCGAACCGCCTGGCGATCTTGGTGCGCACGCCTTCCTTGTCGGGCCTCAGATGCTTCCACATGTAATAAGATGGCGCCTGGTTCGAGTGATCGAGGTAGCGCTTGAAGGCGCTGTGGACGGTCTGGGGGCTGGCGGAGCACCCCCCGCTGTTCAGATGGATGATGGTACGATCGAGGGCGAATGCCGACTGGATGCGCGACCAGAACCATTCCTGGTCGGCCAGCCTCTCAGGTGAGTCTTCAGGTGTCAGTCCGCTGACCGTCTCCGCGACGATCGCCAGCGCATCGCTGTGCAGCATGGCGACCGTGAAACCACCGCCCAGCGCCAAACGCTGAATGAATTGTCGTCTCGTGGTCATGGGAGCTCCTCCTTACTGACGCGTCTCGAATTGGGAACGATGTCGTGGAATCGTTGTCGATCATCGTACTGGAAAGGTCACACATGTACAAAGAGAACATGTGCTTCCTAATCGGTTGTTACAGTGAGAGAGCCGTTGAGAAGGTCCCGGCCTGAATCTCTGGATCTCCTGATGCGGTTGAGGTATGCTGTGAGGTGTCGGCCGCCGTAGCAACATCACACGAGGGAATATCATGAAAGAAAGCGATCAAGACAATCTCGGTCTCGACGAACAGTTTGACGATTCTCCACACCTCGCCTTGTGGATCGTTTATCTCTTTTTTTTGCCGCGCACGTTTTTCCGTCAATTCGCCGAAAAACCGAATCCGACTCTCACCGTGGTCTGTGCCTGGCTTTACGGCATGTGTGGTGTCATCGATCGAATCAGCACGCGAGGCTTGGAAGGGAGAGAGGTTCCCTTCAGCGAGGACTGGGTTCTGCGCTGGTTGTTCATCGGCGGGGCCGGCGTTCTGGGCGGACTGGGTTATTTTTTCGTGGGCGGCTGGTGGTATCGCGTGAGATTGAGCTGGTCCGGTGCACACCGTGCAAATCCGAATCTGGCTCGGCGCGTTTATATTTTCGCGGCGCAGATCGTTGCTATACCGACCGTCCTGCTGACCACGTTCGAGACGATCGTGTACGAGACGCCTGCGGCGGCCGACGGCGCGGATTCCGGCCTCTGGTGGTTGTTGTTCCTGCTTTTTCCTTTCTGGGCAGCCTTGGTCAGCACCATCGGTGTTTGGACCGTTTTCGAAGTACGGCGGTCTGTTGCTACGTTCTGGTTTCTGATTCTGCCGTGGCTGGTCTATCTCCTGTTCTTCGTCCCGTTTTTGACCTTGGTCTTTTCCGGAAGCAGTCTGCTGGCCGACGCTGATCTCGTGACTACCAAGAAACACGAGAGCGCTGCTCTGGCGTTCTCCTATCCGGGAAACTGGATCATCGACAAAAACGACGAAAACTATGATCCCGATCACAATGTATCGGTCGAACCCGTTCTGGCCGATGCCGTCGTCAAAATTCTGGTCTATTCATCGGAGAGCATGGTTGGAGACGAACTGGATAAAACAGTGAGCGCGTACGAGCAGTCGATCCAGGACATGCGGTTGAGGGAAACGGTCGCGACTCTAGGTCTCCTGATTGGCACCAGCCGATCGGGTACCGGAAAAATCAGTGGAAAGATCTATACCATCGACTTTTTCATCTCTTCCATCGAGGAGGGGCGTTACCTCGAAATCCAGGAGCTCGTGCTGCAAAAACAGGCAGATGAGTTGAGGAAGGGTTTCGAGCTGATCTATGATACTCTTCGGGTTGGAGAGTAGAGTATCAATTGCACTGTAATGTGTGTGACTACATGTGCAGCTCGATGATGTCCCCGTCGTTGACCACGTGTTCGCGCGTTACGGTTTGCCCGTCGTATTTGCCCTCACCCCAGATGCGGGCGAACTTGAGACCGGCGGCAAAGTCCTTGTGGATCTCCTGGGCGAAATCCATGATGGTTTTGCCGCGTTTGAGGTAGACCGGATCGTCCAAGTCGGCTTTTTTGCCTGGAGTCTTGGTGTAGGCGCGGACCACGTCGAGCCCGTGGAACACGGCGTGCTGGAACTTCGGCAAACCCTCCTGCGTCCGGGTGGACAAGGGCAGCAGCTTGAAGCCGGGCAGGAGCTCGGCGATGACCGCCTCGGTCTCTTTGGCCTCGGGTAAATCGATCTTGTTCAGGACGATGAACGTCTTGACCTCGAACAGCTCGCCCGGCTCGGGCGTCGCACCGGCTTCGGGAGCGAGCTTGACCTTGGTCTGCTCCAGCACCTGATTGATCATATCCCAGGAGTCCAGGATCTCGGGATCGGCGGCGTCGAGCACGAGCAGTACGATATCACACTTGCGCAGCAACCCGGGCAGATCAGCGTCGTGATGCTCCGCCGAGACGGGCGGCGTGTCGACGAGCTGGACCACTGCGTTCTCAAAGGACATCATGCCGGGAACGGGGAGCCGTGTGGCATAAGGGAAGGGCGCCACCTGCACGCTGGCTTTGGTCAAGGCCTGCATGATCGACGACTTGCCCGAGTTGGGCGGGCCGATGAGCACCACCATGCCGGCACCTGCGCGGCGGACCTTGTAGGGGCTCGTCTTCTGAGAAGCGCCGCCCTTTTTCTTGCCCTCCTGGTTGCGCAGCTTCGAGAGCTTCTTCTTCAGATCGCCGCAGAGCTTGTCGGTCCCCTTGTGCTTGGGGACGACAGCCAGCATCTCTTCCAGGGCTTCGATCTTCTCCTCGACCGTTTGGGCCGCCTTGAACCGTTCCTCGGCCTTGAAATAGATCGGCGTCAGATTCGCAGGCATAGATCTCTCCGGCTCCGATGACGTCGATGCGCCACCGGAGACGACGTGAATCAAACCGTAATCTCGTCCTCACACGATCATATTATGATATTCAAGATCTTGTCGGGGACAAAGATGATCTTTTTGATTCCTGCAGGCTCGGGAACGTGGCGCTTGATGCCTTCGTCGGCCAGGGCCAGCGGCAGGACCTCGTCCTGCTTTGCGCCGCTCGGAACAGTCACCCTGCCGCGCAGCTTGCCCTTGACCTGGATCGCCACCGTCACCACGTCCTCCTCGCAGGCCGCTTCGTCCCAGACCGGCCAGGGAGCGTTGAAAACCGACGGCTCACCACCCATGAGCTGGAAAAGCTCCTCGGCCAGGTGGGGCGCGATGGGTGCCAGCAATTGCGCCAGGCTGCGGCCCAGATAGGCAGCGATCCGCGAGGCTTGCGGCTTATAGCCGCTCAGGTCGTTGAGCAGTTCCATGAGCGCGGCGATCGCCGTGTTGTACTGCATCTCCTCGAGATCGCCGGTCACCTTGCGGATGGTCCGGTTGAGGCGCTTGAAGCGCGGCAGATCATCGCCGTTCAGATCGCCGAGAACCGGCGGATCCCAGCTCTCGCCGGCGTGGCCGGCCAACGTCTCGACGAACGCGACCAGCCGCTGCAGGAACCGCTTGGCGCCGATCAGGCCGTTCTCGTTCCAGAGGATCTCCTTGTGGGGCGGGGCGAAGAAGAGCATCGCCAGGCGCGGAATGTCGACGCCCCACTCGTCGATCAGGGTGACTGGCGAGACCACGTTGCCCTTCGATTTGGACATGATCTCGCCCTTGCCGTCCAGCACCATGCCGTGATGGAAGAGCTTTCGAACCGGCTCGTCCACTTCGAGATAGCCCATGTCGTGGAGCACCTTGGTGATGAACCGGAAATAAATCAGGTGACCCATGGCATGCTCGGCCCCGCCGATGTAGAGGTCCACCGGCATCCACTGGCGGGCGGCATCTTTTTCCCACGATTGGCGATCGTTGTGGGGGTCGGTGTAGCGGAACTGGTACCACGATGAGCAGACGAAGGTGTCCATCGTGTCGGGATCGCGCCGCGCGGGAGCACCGCAGTCGGGACAGGTGACCTGCATGAACGAGTCCACGTCCTCCAGGGGAGAGCGCCCCTTGGGCAGGAAGTCCTCCACCTCGGGCAGCAGCACGGGCAGGTCCTCTTCGGGCACCGGCAGTGTGCCGCAGCGGTCGCAATGGATCATGGGGATCGGCGCTCCCCAGTAGCGCTGCCGCGAGATCAGCCAGTCGCGCAGCTTGAAGGTCACCGCGGCCCGCCCGAAGCCCTGCTCCTCGGCGTGCGCTGCCGTGGCCCTGATCCCTTCCGGGCTTGGCATGCCGTCGAACGGACCGGAGGCGTGCATGATCCCGGGCTCGGTGTACGCCTCGGTCATGGCGGCCCCCTCGAAGGGCTGCTGGCCCTCGGGGTGGATCACGGGCACGATCGGCAGCGAGTATTTACGGGCGAACTCGAAATCGCGCTGATCATGAGCCGGCACCGCCATCACCGCGCCGCAGCCGTATCCGGCCAGCACGTAGTCGGCCACAAAAAGCGGCACTTCGCGGCCGTTGAAGGGGTTGCGCACGGTGAGCCCCGTGTCGACGCCGTCCTTCTCGGTACCCTCGGCGGTGCGGTCGATCTCGCTTTTTTGCTGCGCCTTGAAGATGTACTCCTCCACCGCCCGGCGGTTGGAGCATTGGCCGATGAGCCCGCGCATGAGCTTGGCGTCAGGCGCGATCGCCATAAACGTCACCCCGTAGATCGTGTCGGGCCGGGTGGTGAAAATCGGCAGGTCGTCACCGGTCTGCACGACGCTGAAGTGGACCTGCGCACCCTCGGAGCGGCCGATCCAATTGCGCTGCTGTGCCACGGTGGAGGCCGGCCAGTCCTTCTCCAGCTCGTCGAGGCTGTCGAGCAGGCGCTGTGCGTATTCGGTGATCCTGAAGTACCACTGCTTGAGGAAGCGCTTCTCGACCAGGGTCTTATCGTGGCGCCAGCAGAATCCCAGCGCCGTGACCTGCTCGTTGGCCAGCACCGTGTTGCACTCGGGACACCAGTTGACGGCGGCCTCTTCCTGGTAGGTCAGGCCCTTCTCGTAGAGCTTCAGGAAGATCCATTGCGTCCAGCGGTAGTAGTCCCTGCGGGAGGTGACCACCTCGCGGTCCCAGTCGTAGCTGATTCCCAGCCTGGTGAGGGTAGTGCGGCTCGTGGAGATGTTTTTCTCCGTCCACTGCGACGGCTGGATGTTGCGCTTGATCGCGGCCTGCTCGGCGGGCAGCCCGAACGAGTCCCAGCCGAAGGGATGCAGGAGCTGCTTGCCTCTCATCTTCAGGAAGCGCCACATCACGTCGCCGACGGTGTAGTTACGAAAGTGGCCGATGTGGATGTCGCCGGAAGGGTAGGCAAACATCTCCAGGAGATAGAACTTCTCCTCGTCGGCGACGGTCGCCGGTGTCTCGAAGAGTTTCGTATCGTGCCAGAACTGCTGCCATTTACCATCCAGTGTCTTGAAGTCTGAGTCGATCATCGGTTTTCCTAAGAGTGAAAGGCGTCATGGGACGGTCCCGAGGGTTTCAGAGCCCTGAGGGCGCCGAACCGCGGGGCCGGCGGCCCGGGCTCTCGAGGCCGGGCTGTGAATTGTAAAATCGTCTAGAATCATCCAAGAGAATAAAGAAAAAAGGAAGTCCGGTCGAGGTTTTTTGAGGGATACCGGCCCGGATTACGTCCCTTGGAGCTCTGGCTTGCATTCATGGCGTGGTGACGCGCTCATCTCTGCATGTTATGCTTTTTAATCGTGGTTCGAATCGGTCGGTTTTTTGATGCTTTATGAAGCGTGGAGAACAACGCTGATGGCGACGCGGCTGGCTCATCGCGGATTCCTCCTGGTGGTCCTCGTTTTCCTCTGGGGATGTGCCTCGACTTACACCGAGAAGATCGAAGAAGGCCTCTCATCCTACCGGCAGGGAAGGATGGCCCAGGCTGAAAGCTCGTTCAACGACGCCGAGAGCCGCACCCGCGATGTGCATCTGACCCGGCTGGAGCTGGGCATGACCCGGCTGGCACTCGATCGCCCCGCGGACGCCGCTGCGAGCTTTCAGCGTGCCATCGACCGCATGGACAGCTTGACCACCGGGAACAACCTCAGAACCGCTGCGTCCTACGTCCTCGACGACACCCTGGAAGACTATCCCGGAGCGCCGTTCGAACAGATCTGCGCCCGCCTCTTCAACGGTATGGCCTACCTCCTGCAAGAGAATCCTTACGAGAACTTCTCCGCCGCCTATCGCGACATGGATATCAAGATGGAGCAGATCGAGGCCTACTACGAGCGCTCCTACATGTTCGACGGTGACGGCGAGTCCGCCGAGTTCTCCTTCCAGATTCCACCGGTGGCCAAGTACTTCGCGGCCCTCGCCGCCGAGCAGCGCCACGAGCTGGACAACGCCGAGATCTACCTGAAACAGGCCCTCGAAGGCATGCCGGGGTGCTCTTTTTTCCGTAGCGAGCTGAAGCGGGTGGAACAGGGGGGGCGCGAAAACCGGCTCTTCGTCTTCGCGCTCCTCGGCATGGTGCCGCACAAGATCGAAACCACCAGCGAGGAGCTGACCGCCGTACTCAGGGGGATCAAGGCCCTGCTCGCCGTCGTCAAGCCCAAATCCAATCCCGGGCCGATCGAGCGCACAGTGCTCACCGCCCCGGTTCAGATCCCCGGATACCCCCAGCGGAAGCCGCTCTGGCACGGCGGATTCGAGGTCGTTCCGTCGCGTGGCGGTGGTGGCGGAGGGGTCAGTACCCAACTCGTGGCCGATTTCGACCGTTACGCCCGCGAGGAGTACCGCGCCCTGCTCCCCGGACTCCTGATCCGCACCGCCGTGCGCCGCCTGATCAAAGAAGCTACCGGGCAGATGGTGGGGCAGGCTGTGATCAAGGACAACAAAAAGGCGTCCAAACTGATCGGCGACGTGGTCTCGTCTCTCTTTTCGGTAGCGGAGACGGTGGACACCCGTAGTTGGTGCACCCTGCCCTACGCTTTTCACGCCGCCTCGCTCGAGCTGCCGGCCGGGTGCAGATCGGTGATTCTCACACCTCAGCGACCCTGCGGGGGGACGCTGGGCCCGCCGATCGAGCTGGCTCTGGACCGCAGCAACACCGAACCGGCCTACATGCTGATCATCCAACCGGGGCCGAGATCGCGGCCATTCGTGCTCGTCGACGCCGAGCACCGGATTGCGCCGGCCACCCCGTGAGATACATTGCACCGCGCGGCCCCTCGCGAGAGAGGGGTGCAAGAAGTTCGCGTCTTTATCGTCGTAAAACACTTGACATCAGGAAGTGAGTAGCTCTTCATCGCAGAGTTGTTCGAGCTGCACAAGGAGCGTAATGAAAGGAACCGGTCATGAACAAGGGATTGCTCATCGTATTTTGCCTTACCACCCTTTTTCTGGGATGCTGCGGGAAAACGATCACCGTTTACGACGAGGGGACCGAGATCGCCACCCGCAAGTTCGGTCCCAGCGATCTGGAGAAGCTAGGCAAGGGGCTGATGGACAAGCTGAGAAACTGCAACGACGAATGGACCCGCGGCATGCCGCGCGTGGCGATCATCGATTTTCGCAACGACACGGATAAACCCGGTCTCAACAAACAACCTTTCTTCGATGTGATCGAAACGGGCATGTTCGACATGCGCAAGTTCGACCTCATCGACTACGAGAACTCCAAGATGCTTCTCGAGGAGGCCGGCTACCAGCGCATGGACGCCTTCGACAACAACCAGGCGGTGGAACTCGGCAAGGCTCTACGCGCCCGATATGTGACATGGGGCGACATCTCGCTCTCCAGCGACGTCGATGCCGAAGGCCGTGCGCTCAAGCGTTACCGGCTTTCGCTCAAGGTCACAGACGTCGAGACGCACAGAATCGTATTCCGCGCCACCGAGGCGGCCCAGCTCAAGGCGGTACGTTAACGACAACGTCACAACCGCACGGCACCTCTCGAGCTAAGCAAATTCCGCGAGGGGCACTGCTTGACACGTAGCAGTGCCCCTCGCGGAGTTTTGGTGTTTCACGTCGGGAATGCTGCCGGAGGGGGACGCACTCTTGGCTTATCACCATCCTCTATGATAAAATCGTTCCCATCTAAGCCTCAATCCAGCGGTGACAACTCGCGAGGGAACGTCCCTCAAAAGACCAACCCTCATCACGGAGGTTCGTATGAAGACCGGAACGATTTCAATCGTCTCATTGTTCACGATGCTACTCGTCGTGGTGATCGCTGCGCCAGCCTTCGGCCAGGGCGCGATCCCCAGCCAGCCGATGCCCACCGCCGAGAATCCCGCCCTGATCTCGGTTGATCTCCAGCCGGATCCTGTGGTGATCCAGGCGCTCCAATCCCTCGATTTGGACATCGCCTACGTCGGTCGTGGGGGCGAGGGCATCCATATCGTTGCCGATGGAGCCGATCTCAAGGTGCTCCGCCAGGCGGGCATCCCCTTCGACGTGCTGAGCCGGGACGTCGTGGCGTTCTATCAGAGCCGCTTCGATCAGAATCTGGCCCGCAGCCTCGGTTACGGCAGTATGGGCGGATTCTACACGTACAGCGAGGTCGTCGCCAAGCTCGATGAGTTTCGCAGCAACTATCCCAATCTCATCTCGGCCAAGATGAGCATCGGCCAGGGGCGTGAGGGGCGCGACATCTGGGCGGCCAAGATCTCCGACAATCCCGACGTCAACGAGAACGAGCCCGAGGCGATCATCGACTGTTTGACCCACGCCAGGGAGCCCCAGGGCATGATGACCACCCTCTATTTCGCGGACTGGGTGCTCGAGAACTACCCCGCCGATCCGCTGGCCAAGTTCCTGGTCGAGGAGCGCGAGATGTGGATCATCCCGGTGCAGAATCCCGACGGCTACGTCTACAACGAGACGACCAAACCTGGCGGCGGTGGTATGTGGCGCAAGAACCGCCGCAAGAACAATTTCTATAGCTGGGGCGTCGATCTGAACCGCAACTGGGGTTACAAGTGGGGGTACGACAATGCGGGCAGCTCGGGCAGCTCCACGAGCGAGACCTACCGCGGTCCCTACTCGATGTCGGAGCCTGAAACGCAGGCGACCGCCAATTTCATCGCAGCCCGTGGCGCCACCGAGCGCATGAGCATCCACTGCTACGGCAACATGTGGCTCATCCCCTGGTGCTATGACTACATCCTCACCAATCAGGACGCGCTTTTCCGGGAGCTGGCCGTCGAAATGGCGCCCTGGAACTACGACATCGGTACCTCGTGGGAGTTGCTCTACAAGGTCAACGGCGGCAGCCTCGACTGGGACTGGGGCGATCAGGGGATCATCACCTTCAGCCCCGAGATGGGCGGCTTCGGCGACGGCTTCTGGCCGCAGACCGACAGGATCATGCCGATCGCCGAGATGAACCTGCCAAGCCTGCAGTACTTCTACGGCATCGCCGGGTCCTTCATGACCTGGACCGAGATGACCGTCACCGAGATCATCGGGAACGGCAACGGACACCCCGAGCCGGGCGAGACCGTGGAGATCGAGGTGGAGGTGAAGAACGCCGGGCTGCTCGATGCGACGACCACGCTGAGCCTCGATCTGTCAACGGTGGCGACGCAGGTCAACGTTACCAGCGCTTCTGCGCAGTTGCCGCTCCTGAGCGCGCGCTCCTCGTCGAACAACGCCGCGCAACCCTTCGTGATCGAGATTCTCGCGAACGCGAAACATGGCGATGTGATCCCTCTGGAGCTGGAGATGCTCTTCGATAACACCCGGCTGGTCGGTGAGCGCGATCTGGTGATCGGTATTCCGCGCCGGCTGATCTCGGACACCATGGAGATCGACCGCGGCTGGCAGGCCGGAGTCCCCGGGGATACAGCCATCTCGGGTATCTGGGAGCGGGTCGACCCTAACGGGACCTGGCTCCAGTCGGAGCCGATCCAACCGGAAAACGATCACACCGCAGGCGGCTCCAGGTGCTTCATCACCGGCAATTCATCTCCCGGAGCCGATCCGGGCGCCAACGATGTGGACGACGGCAAGACCACGCTCCTCAGCCCGATCTTCGACCTGAGCGGCGGCCGTCTGGCGCGCGTGGGATACAGTCGCTGGTGGGCCAATGCTGAAGGGCGCGCAGGACGCTCCGGCGTGGACGACACCTGGATCGTCGAGATCTCCAATGACGGCGGCTTCACATGGACCGAGATCGAGTCGGTGTTCGGCGCCAAGCACAATCACTGGGAAGAGGTCACCTTGGAGGTGGACGACGTCATCACCGCCACCGGCACGATGCGCCTCCGTTTCGTCGCCGAAGACGGCGGTCCGGTCTATCCCAACTATTCGATCGTCGAGGCTGGAGTGGACGACTTCTGGGTCGAATGCTTCTCCTCCAGCCCGATCCTGACCCTCTTCGGTCGGCTCGTTCCTGCCGGGGATGTGGCGATCAATGTCGCCTGGGACGTGGGCGCCACCTACGCGGTTTATGCCTCGCGCAGCGTGGGGGGGGGCACACCCTATCCAGGCGGAACGTGGTATCTGGAGCAGCCGCTCTACCACCTCGGCGGCGGTACGATCCCAGCAGCGGGTATGGACGAGTTGGTGGTCACTGTGCCCAATACCCCGTCGCTGGCGGGCAAGACCTTCTACTTTCAGGCCTACGCCGATCCGCAAGGGGGTGGCACGACGATGATCAGCAATACCACTTCGGGAGTGATCGAGCAGCCCTGACGACGGGGATGCGGAACCGATTGACATCGCGGTGACAGCACGATAACAGCACGATAATAGTAGGCGCGTCGGCCCCCCTTGGTCGACGCGCTACAGAGGCTCGCGAGTAGCACGCGCCGGGGCCCCCCTCGATTAAGGTGAGGCGCCGGCAGAGGGCGTTCCTTGGCGGGGAGCGCCACCTCTCCGTTCTCCAACAACCGTTTTAAGGAGTGATCGAGGGAGTGATCATGATCACCATGATTTCGCGCATTTGTGTTCTTTGTCTGGCCCTGTTCGCGTTTTCTGGAGGGCTCGCCTTCGGTGACGGAGTGCAGGCGACTGGCGACAACCTTTCAGGACAAGAGGCAGAGGCCCAGAAATCTTTGCACCGTCCCCGGTCGATCACGGAGCGGATCGACCCGGCCGGTCTGAGCCGGGCCGTGGCCTGGCCCGCACCGATTCCCTGTCGGATTACACCAAAGCGCGGCGATCCTGTGATGGTGCTCACTCTGGGCCGGGTGGACACACCTCTCGCCGAAGGCGTCTTCGATCCCGTCAAGGACCAGGTGACCCTCAGGCGCGGCGCACCGATCGCCGATTACTACAAAGACACCCTGCACATCGAGTACTTCAAGCCGATCGACAAGTCGCGGTTCCGACTGCCGCCGTCGGGGTGGTGCTCGTGGTATTACTACTACCACAACCTGAACGGCGCGCAGGTACGCCGTAACGCGGCCTGGATGGGGAAGGCGCTTCGAAGCTGGGGCGCCACGGTCTGTCAGATCGACGACGCCTGGCAGGGGCGCGGCCGTGGCCTGGGCGACAATCGCGACTGGACCACGCTGAACGAGCGGTTTCAGCCGGGCATGGATTATCTGGCGCGCTTCATCCGGGAGCAGGGTCTCATTCCCGGGCTCTGGCTGGCGCCTCACGGTCAGAGCAATCTCGAGGTGGTGCGAAAGAGTGGAGTGTTCATGGTGGACGGTGAGGGGCGCAGCCTGTCGCGCACCTGGGAGGGCGAGTATCTGCTCGATCCCACCCGTCGCGGCCACACTCCAGGGGCTGACGGGGCAGGCCACCCTGACCTCCGACTGCCTGCCCGATCTCGCACCCCAACGGGTCACCATCATGAGGAGCGTGATTCCTGCCGCCGACATCCGGCCTCTCGACCTCTACCCTTGCGGGCGCGAAAAGACGGTGTGGGACCTGAAGGTGAACCATCTCGGCCGCAGCTACGACGTGGTGGGCTGCTTCAATTGGGATGATGGTGAAGTGCGGCGCACGCGCCTCTCCTGGGAGCAACTGGGGCTCGAGCCGTCGGCGCTGATGCACGTGTACGACTTCTGGAACCGCCAGTACCTCGGCTGCTGGAGCCACGGCCTGTTTGTCAGCGTGCCCCCGGCAGGTGTGAAAGTGGTGACCCTGGTGCCGGCGGGTGGCCATGCGCAACTGATCTCCACGTCGCGGCATATCACTCAGGGCTGGGTGGACCTGGTGGGCTACGCCGAAGATCACGAGCTGCGGATCGTGAGCGGCCGCAGCCGGGTTCCAGGCGATGAGCCCTACGAGCTGACCTTTGCCGTGCCGCGTGGTGAGCCCACCCTGGCGTTGAAGGATTTCGAGGTTACCGTTCCCGACGGCTCGACACTCAGAGTGCTCAAGCGCTCGATCCAGCGCGGTCAAGGTTTCTGCACCGTCACGCTGACCCTCGACGGACGGGGCGAGTTCGACTGGTGTGCCACTTTCGAGGACGCCGGCATCTTCAAGCCACCCGTTCCAGGACCGCGCACGCCGACGGTGGCGCTGAGCGGTTTCGACCGGCGGCTCACCGCCTCCTGGAGCTCGACCTACGAGATGCTCGCCGGCTACCAGGTGGCGGTGGACGGGCAGATCCTGGGATATGCGCCGCTCAGCCCGGTGGAGTGCATTCTGCCCGATCGCATCCTGCCGCAAGAGGGATCGAGCGGCTTCACGGTCACCGTGCACGGCGTGGCAGCCGACGGCCGGTTGAGCGAGAGAGCGGGGAGCGCGGTGGTGGAGCCAGACTTCCCGCAGGAGATCTACCTCTCTGACGTGGACCCTGCCGTGATCGAGCAGGAGTGGGGTAGCTTGGGGCGCGATCGCTCGGTGGAGGGCGAGCCGCTCGGGATCGGGAAGCAGTCCTATACCAAGGGGCTCGGCAGCCACGCCTCGAGCCGCATCGTCTATCGGCTCGGAGGGCGCTACACGCTCTTCGAGGCGCAGGTCGGCCCGCATGTCCTGGGCCGTGAAGCCCCGGCGCACAAGATGGCCTTCGCGGTGTACGGTGATGGCACGCTGCTCTTCGAGAGCGGCGTCATCGAGTCTGGGGCGGCGCCGGTGTCGCTGCAGCTCGATATCACCGGTGTGAACGAGCTGACCCTCGAAGTGCTCGACGGCGGAGACGGCATCGACTACGACCACGCCAACTGGGCCATGGCGCGCATCTTCCGCTGACGCGTCGTGGAGGACCGATCACATAAAAAAACCATGTCTCCCGGAGGCATGGTTTTTTTATGTAGGTGCAGTTTGGTGATCTCCATCGATCGGTTGTTTTGTTGCAACACACTGGGCCGAGCAATGCTTAGATAATTGGTCATCGCAGAAAAGGAGCTTTTTGATGGAGGATATTGATAGGTGTATGTTGTGAATTTAATGCAAAATGATCTAATTGTTCATCTTTGGGCTTGACTTTCTCGACTTTTTGTCTGTAATGTTTTTTTAAACGTGTTGGCTGTAGCGGTCTCGATCGACGTTTTCACAGAGCGGCAGATGGATCTGTAGGGATCGCTCTCGGTCGTCGGGAATGGAAGGGCGGGACGTCAAGGTGGTCTCCGCGATTCAGGCTTGACGATGATCTCGACCTCCATCGGGAGGTCGTCGTGGTTCGATCCAGCTTTCCTGGATCTCCAGCTCGATACCCCGTTCCAGCGGGCGTAAAGGCCGAAAAACCGATCGACAAACTGAACCCGAAAGCCGTCCTCGCGGCTTTCCTTCATACGTGTTGGCAGTTTTCTTAGAGGGTCGGGACCGGGGTGGGCAACTCTGCTCACCCCGGAACACCGACTTTTTTTTCGTGGGGACAGCGCCGGGACGCCGTCGGGGGGAATCTGGTTACGAGAGCACCGAGAAGTCGGCAAAGATCGCATAGATCGAGATGGCCAGAACGAGCAGAACGATGGCGACCGGCTTGGCCAGCTTCCAGGGGGTCATTTCCACGTCGCCGGAGTATTCGTGCTTCCAGGCAATGGCCTGCGGTCGGGCCTTGCCGATAATCAACATGATGATGACGAGCGCCGCGAAGACGATTCCGAGGAAGTGGAACTCGTGCAGGTAGTCGGTGAGGTAGAGATAACCTTCGGTGTCGCTGCCGAGCGGCACGAAATAGCCGAAGGCGATGGCGCAGAATCCGATCACCAGCGCTGACTTGGCGGCTGCGGCCGGGACGCGCTTGGTGAGCATGCCGATCACCACGACCGAGAAGATCGGAATGAAGTAGAGGCCGTTCATCTTCTGCAGGTAGGCGAAGATGCTGGACGTCTGGGCCAGCAGCGGCGCGATCGACATGGCCACCAGCGTGATGATCCAGCCGAAGATCTTGCCGGCCTTGACCACCTGGTCGTCGGTGGCCTCCTTTTTCAGCAGATTCTTGTAGACGCCGAGGCTGAAGAGGGTAGCGGTGCTGTTGAGCGCCGAGTTGAAGGAGCTGAGGATCGCACCTACCATGACGGCGGCGAAGAAACCGGTGAGAAACCCTGGCAGAACCAGGCGCACGAGCTCGCCGTAGGCCTTGTCGGCCACGACCTCCTGATCGGCGAAGAGGTGGAAAGCCATGATGCCGGGAAGCACCAGGTAGAGAGGACCGAGCAGTTTCAGCGCACCGGTGATGAGGACGCCCTTCTGACCTTCTTTGAGGGAACTGGCCCCGAAGGTCCGCTGGATGATCTGCTGGTTGGTGCACCAGTAGAACAGGTTCAGGAGCATCACGCCGGTGAAGAGGGTGGAGAACGGCACCGACTGATCGCTGCGGGCGATGGAGTTCAGCTTTTCGGGGTGTGCTTCTTTGAGGATCTCCAGGCCCTTGAAGATACCCCCGCCGTTGCTGACCGCCTGGAGGCCGAAATAGGCTATCAAGAAGCCCCCGGTGAGCAGTCCGATCCCGTTCAGCGTGTCCGACACGGCCACCGTGCGCAAACCCCCGAAGATCGCGTAAAGGGAGCCGATGATCCCTACGATCCATACCGTGAGCCACAGGATCGCCGTGTCCGACTGGATGCCGGTCAGCTCCGGGATGTTGAGCATGCCGCTCAGCCCGCGGGCGCCGGTGTAGAGGATGATCGGCAGCAGGATGGCGGCGTAGGCGACCAGGAAGATCAAGGCGGTGATGGTGCGCGTACCGTGGTCGAAACGCATCTCCAGGAACTGCGGTACCGTGGCGATGCCGCTCTTGAGAAAGCGGGGCAGAAAAAAGAGCGCCATAGACACCAGCGCGACCACGGCGATGACTTCCCAGGCCATCACGCACAAGCCGTCGGTGAAGGCGGAGCCGTTCAAGCCGACCATCTGCTCCGTGGACAGGTTGGTCAAAAGAAGCGAGCCTGCGATGATCGGGCCGGTCAGCCGGCGCCCGGCCAGGAAGTAACCGGTGGAGCTGCCGTGATCGTCCTTGCGCGTGAGAGCCACGGTAATGACCGCAACCAGCCCCATGAAAAGCAGGAATGAGCCCAGTATCATCAGTTGTTCTCCAACAACCCGATTGACCGACCGTTCTTTCGCGGGGTACAGGGGGTGCTTTGGCGATGAACAGATTGAAGCCCCGAGCATACAAGCTTCGGTCGTGCGGTCATAGAGGCAGGTATTTTTTGATGTTTTTCGAGAGGTCCGCACCGGTGCGCTCCCGCCCCGCGGTTGCGGGCACGGGAGCGTTCACGGACACGGTTTTCAGCGGGCCGAGTTGCCTTTGGTCCAGGTGGTACCCGCTTTTTCCAGCGAGTAGTAGACCTTGATCTCCTCCGACTCCTCGAAGATCTGCGGCACCACCTGCATCTGCATGCCGATGGTGATCTCCTCTGCGGTTATGCTTTCGCCGATCCAGGCCAGGAGACGGCCGCCCTCGGCGAGATCGGCCACGCCGATCGTATAGGGGATCACGTCCTCGAAGCCGGTGGGCGCCGTGTCGATGCGCGTGTAGGTGTGCAGCGTTGCTTGCCCGCTGACCTCGGAGAACTCGAAATCGGGGCTCATGCAGGCGCCGCAGTCGGCGCGCGGCGGGAAGGAGAAGGCGCCGCACGCTTTGCAGCGGGACCCCATGATCCGCCCGTCCTTGAGGTGCTGGGCGAACTCGGTGACTTTGGTGTAGGGTGAGAAGTTGACCTTGCCGAACCACTTGAACATGGCTTAATCCCTCCTGTAGACGTGGACGAAACAGTACTGGCCGATCCCACCTACATTGTGAGTCAAGCCGACATCGGCGCCGGGAACCTGGCGCTCGTCGCATTCGCCGCGGAGCTGTTTGATGATCTCCACGGTCTGGGACACGCCGGTCGAGCCGATCGGATGCCCCTTCGACTTGAGCCCTCCGTCCGGGTTGACCGCCACGCCGCCGCCGCCGATGTAGGGCAGCTTCTCGCCGATATAGGGGCCGCCTTCGCCTTTTTCGCAAAAGCCCAGGTCTTCGTAGGCCATGAGCTCGGCGATGGTGAAGCAGTCGTGTACCTCGGCGACCTTGATCTCCTTGGGCGTGGTTCCTGCCATGGAATAGGCATCGCGCGAGGCGTCCACTGCGCTGGGCAGCCCGACCAGGTTGGGCCGGCGCAGCACCGACATGCTGGCGGTGGCGCAGCCCACGCCGTCGAGCCAGACGGTCTTGTCGGAGAACGCCTTGGCGCGCTCCTCGGAGGCCAGGATCACGCAGGCCGCGCCGTCGGCGTTGGCGCAGCAGTCGTAGACCTTGAGCGGGCTGGCCACGTCTTCCGAGGCCTGCGCCTTTTCCAGGGTGATCTCCTTCTGGAAGAGGGCGTTCGGGTTGCGGGCGCCGTAGTAGTGGTTCTTGACGGCCACGCCGAGCATCTGCTCGCGGGTGGTGCCAAAGTCGTTCATGTGGCGCTGGGCGAACATGGCGTAGTACGCCGGAAAGGTGGTGCCGAAGCCCGATTCCCACTGGACCTCGCCCACGCGGCCCATGAGCGCCAGGATCTCGGGGGTGGTCAGCTCGGTCATCTTCTGGCAGCCGATGACGGCCACCACCTGGTGCACGCCCGACTTGATCGCCATCCAGGCCGTGCGGATGGCGGCGCTGCCCGAGGAGCAGGCCACCTCGGTGAGCCAGGTGGGTTTGGGGTTGAGGCCCAGATACTCCTGGACCACGCCGGGCAGGGAGCGTTGCTTGTGATATTCTGGCACCGAGCCGATGACCGAGGCATCGAGCTCATCGCGCGAGATGCCCGCGTCCTCCAGAGCCAGCCGGAAGGCTTCGAAGGCCAGCTCCTGGACGGTGGCATCGCTGCGGCGCCCGAACACCCCATGTCCGATACCGACAACTCCTACACGTGTCATTCTTGATCTCCCGATTTTTGGGTTTTCACTTCAGATTGTGGTTGGTTCGAGGTTCCTCATGCCATCGATCGCTGGTGGATCGATCAAAAACGATCGCTGCCGATGGCGTGATGACATTAGATATACTGGCCGCCGTCCACCTTGATCACTTCGCCGGTGACGTGGCGGGAGCAGTCGGAGCAGAGGAAGGTGATGACATTGGCGCAGTCCTCTGCCGAGGAGATCCGGCCCAGGACGGTCTCGTCCACGGCGGCGTTGAGGAACTCGGGCGGGATCTTTTCGGCCATCTCCGTCATGACCATGCCGGGCGCCACCACATTGACGTTCACATTGAACTTGCCGAGCTCCTTGGCGAGCGCCTTGCTCATGGCGATTTCGCCACCCTTGGAGGCCGCGTAGTTGGACTGGCCGAATTTGCCACGCAGACCGTTGATCGAGGAGACGTTGACGATTTTGCCGTATTTGCGGTCCTTGAAGACCTGCGCCGCGGCGCGGTTGTAGTTGAAGTACCCTTTGAGATTCACGTTGATGACGGCGTCCCACTGCTTCTCGGTCATTTTCCAGATGACGCCGTCCCAGGTGATGCCGGCGTTGCACACGAGGATCTCAAGGCTGCCGAAGCGATCAACCACGGTGTGGACCATCTTCTCGGCATCCTCGAAGCTCGATACGTCCGCCTTGACGGCCATTCCTTGACATCCCATGGCGGTGATCTTCTCCGCCACGGCCTTGGCTTCAGCATCGCTCTTGCGATAGTTGATGGCCACATTGCAACCCTCCCTGGCGAGGGTCAGGGCGATTGATGTGCCGATCCCCCGGCTGCCGCCGGTGACAATCGCGCTTTTTCCTTTGAGCCCGAGGTCCATGCCATTCGCCTCCTTTTCATTATCGAAAACAGTTCGAGAACGATTCGAAAACAGATCGTGACCCGACACGAGAGTGCCTCTGCGAGGTCTATTCCCATCGATTGTAAGGTATTGGGCGGGCCGACTCCAGTGCGAGTTTCGATTCGGGTCGCGATCTTTGCACCCCCCGGCGAGGCTCCGGCGGATGCGCTGCTTCTGCCTGCGGTCTGGTTTCGACGTGCCGAAACAAAGAGGGCCGGAGGTTCTTTTTTCAGATTATTTTATTTTGTGTCTTTAGTTTCACCGCCGAGTTCCGCTTCAATAAATATTCGAGGGATCGAATCACCTTGAAAGGGCTCTTTCTTCCGGCCGGTGTCCGGCGAGATTCGTTTTACGTTTTCGACGGCTTCCTGTAGCAGAATCGTTTCGGCCAGAATATATGTTTGGATCTACATGTTTTGTTCGATCGATGAGGAGAGATCGGTGAAAAGATTTCCTACCGACTTCTGGGGAAAACTGGAGCGCAATGACAACGGCGGTATCTCGAGCTGGCACCCGCTCGAAGATCACTGCGCCGACGTGGCCGCCTGCTGCGAGGTTTTGCTCGGTTCTGCGGTGATCTCCAAGCGCCTGGCGCGAACCGGGGAATACAATGGTTTCGACGACCAGCAAAAGGCACGGCTTTGTGCCTTGGCGGCGCTTCACGATATCGGTAAATTCAATCACGGATTTCAGAATAAAGCGCGTCTCAATCCCTCTTGGACCGCCGGCCACGTGAAAGAAGTTTTGGCTCTCTTTGATCGCGACTGCGATGAATCGACGATGCTCGCAGAAGCTCTCGAAATAGACTTTTTGTCGGCCTGGGCCGGTGGTCCCGAGGCGACCTGCTTTCTACTCGCTGCAGCCCTCTGTCATCACGGACGGCCTGTGCCACTCGGCGAGGGGTTTCAGCGGAGTCACTGGCACAACTCTTATGAATTAACTCCCTTCGAAGGGATTGCACGACTCGTCAACAGGATCAAGAAGTGGTTTCCGCAGGCCTGGGAGGGTGGAAGTGTTCCGTTACCTTCATGTCCTGCTTTTCAGCATGCATTCAGCGGTTTGGTGATGCTAGCCGATTGGCTCGGCTCGGATACCCGTTTTTTCCCGTTCACCACTGATGAAGACGCCGAGGCGGGATCCGATCATGGCGGTCGGATGACGATGGCGCGCAGAACTGCGCGGCTCGCCGCCATCGAAATCGGCCTCGATGTTAGCCGCGCTCTGGCGGAGCTCGGAAGTTCAACCGTGGGATTCGACCGTATATCTCTATTCAAGCCGCGTGACGCGCAGCGGCGCCTTCTGGATCTTCCCGTCGAGCAGAGAGGCGGGATCACGATCCTGGAAGCCGAGACCGGTGCTGGCAAGACCGAGGCGGCGCTGGCACGATTTCTCCTGCTGTTCCAGGCCGGCGAGGTGGAAGGGCTCTACTTTGCTCTACCCACCCGCACCGCGGCGACTCAAATCTTTCGCCGCGTCTATGAAGCCATGAAGCGAGCGTTTCCCGACGGCGACAAGCAGCCTCCGGTTGTGCTGGCGGTCCCCGGATATATTGCCGTCGATGATCGCATAGGCAGGAGGTTGCCCGGCTTCGAGGTGCTCTGGGCCGACGACGAGGCGGAGCGCTGGCGTTTTCGCGGCTGGGCGGCGGAGCATCCCAAGCGCTACCTGGCCGGCGCCGTGGTTGTGGGGACCGTGGACCAGGTCCTTCTATCGGCGTTGGCAGTCTCGCATTCCGCCCTGAGAGCCACCGCTCTGCTACGTCATCTGCTGGTTATCGATGAAGTTCACGCGTCCGATGCCTACATGAACCATATTATCGAGGAGGTGCTGCGGCGGCACGTTGGGGCTGGAGGTCACGCGGTTCTCATGTCAGCGACCCTCGGTTCCTGGGCCCGGGAGCGTCTACTCTCCTTGGAGGTGGGTGTTGCTGCACCACCTCTCGCCGAAGCGATCGACAAGGACTACCCGCTCATCTCACATCATACCACGGGGATCGAAGGGAAATCCTTGTCGATTGCCCCCACACGGGGTTCCTCCAAGGCCGTGTCTCTACAGATATCGGGCATCATGGAAGAGCCGGAGCGCATCGCAGAGCTTGCTCTCGCTTCCGCGCGTGAAGGCGCCAGAACACTTGTAGTACGTAACACCGTAGGCGGATGCCTCGAGACTCAGGCCGTTCTGGAACGTCTAGCCGGAGAGGGAGAAGAGACCCGTTTGCTGTTCAACTGCCGGGGACGATTCGTGCCACACCACTCGCGCTTTGCCCGCGAGGACCGCGGCCTTCTCGATGATGCCATCGAAGCAGCTTTCGGCAAGCAGCGGCCCGCCGGTGGCTGCGTGGCCGTTGCCACCCAGACGGTTCAACAGAGCCTCGATCTCGACGCGGATCTTCTAGTGACCGACCTCTGTCCGGCCGACGTTCTCTTGCAGCGCATTGGCCGGCTTCATCGGCACGATTGTTCAATACGACCGGTCGGATATGATCAAGCAAGGGCTATCGTGCTCGTTCCGGCTCGCCGCGATCTGACATCTTTAATCAGGCCGAGCGGTGCGGCTCCTGGACCGCACGGCGTCGGCACGGTTTATGAGGATTTGCGGGTTCTCGAGGCGACATGGAGGGTACTCGAGGCGCACGAGATGATCCACGTTCCGGAGGACTGCCGCGAGCTCGTGGAACGTTCGCTCCACCCAGAGGCTCTTGAGGAGATCTGCTCAGCATCGGAAGTGGACTGGAGGAAACACCACCAGAAGGTTTGGGGAGGGCTTTCCGCTCGAAGGCGGCAGGCGCACCTGAACCTGGCCGACCGCAGCGTCGATATCGGTAGCCCTGAGAGCCTTTTCGTCTCCACCGAATCGGGGCGGCGGATCATGACCCGTTTGGGAGCGGAAGATCGTCAAGCCCTTTTCGACGAGCCTCTACCCGGCCCCCTGGGCGAGAAGGTCAAAACCATCAACCTGCCGCAGCGATGGGTCGCGGACACACCAACCGATGCGGGCCCCGAAAATATCACGGCCTCCGGTGGGATCATCATGTTCAGCTTCGGCACGCAGAGATTCATCTATGATCGATGGGGGCTCAGACCTTGCGACGACATTCAACCAGCGGATCGAATTCCTTCGTGAGCACCGTTTTAGGGGAGATGCAATGATTGATAAGAACGATAACCGTGAGGAGCATTTCAATCTCTTGACCGAGCCTCTGATCTCCGTGCGCACCGGGAGTGGCGGTCGAGGGAGCTGTTCCCTTCCCGAGGTTCTGTCGCTCCTGGCCAGGGATGGAATCGAAGACTTCCCGCGCCTGCGGCCGCATCAGGCGCACCCCTGGTTCGCTTTTTTGGTACAGTTGGGCGCGATCGTGTCGCACCGTCAGGGCTGGAGCCAAGCTCCGGAGGAGCCAAGTGTTTGGGCGCATGCCCTGCGCGAGTTGGCAGGAGGGGATGATGCCCCTTTTTGTCTGGTTGTTTCCGACTTGTCGAAACCCGCCTTCTTTCAGCCACCTGTTCCTGAGGGGAGCCTCAAGAAATTCAAACCCGTTGCGGTTCCGGATGGCCTGGACATGCTGATCACATCAAAGAATCACGACCTCAAGATGGCATGTATTGTCCATACATCCCCGGAATACTGGATTTTCTCTCTGTTCACGCTTCAAACGATGCAGGGTTTTTTGGGAAGCGGTAATTATGGCATCGCGAGAATGAATGGTGGATTTGCCAGCCGGCCCTGTGTGACATACGCTCCGAGCACGAGGTGGGGTGCAAGATTTTTGCGGGACCTGCGTGTTCTGCTCACTCAACGTGATGAGATTGTGACCCACTACGGTTTCAAGTCACAGCATGGCATTGCACTCGTGTGGTTGGATTCATGGAATGGAACAACCTCTCTATCGCTCGAAAAATGTGATCCCTTTTTCATAGAGATCTGCCGGCGCGTGCGTTTAACTCATTCTGATAATCGAATCACGGCTGTGACGAAGTCCACGAAAACAGCGCGCCTGGATGCCAAGTCGAACTGTGGTGATACAGGAGATCCCTGGACACCAATCGAACGTGAAGGCGGCAAAGCTTTGACCGTCTCCAGCGCGGGGTTTCATTACAAGCTGATCCAAAAATTGCTGTTCGGTGGCGATTATGTGGGGGGAGCTTCTCAAAGGATTTACGGGAAAGACTCTCAAGACATGTCGTTTGTGTCTTCCGTCATGGTTCGAGGAAAGGGTAAAACCGAAGGCTTCCACGAACGTATTCTCCCTCTGCCGCCCAGGGCACGTGCCATTCTGGGTGGAAGCCCATCCGATGGTGAGCCGCTGGCCGCCATGGCCAAGGATCGTGTTGGGATCGTTGACACGGTGAGAAAGAGGATCTTGCACCCCGCCCTCTGCGCTTTGCTTCAAGCCGGCAGAGACAAGCTGGATCTCAAAGATGATCGCACCTCTCGGTGGAAGGAGCGGCTTGATCGCGAGGTGGATCTCATCTTTTTCGAGCGCCTCTGGCGCGACATGGACAGCGATAACGCCGAGGTGTCGGTGCTCTGGAGCCGCGAGGTCGTCGATCTGGCTCGATCGATCCTCGAGAGCGCCTTCGAATCAACGCCGGTTCCTGCTATCAGTCGCTACAAGGCCATCTCGGCCGCCTTGAGTGTTTTTAACGGCGCAACACGCAAGAAATTTCCGGATCTATTTAATTCCGATTCACAAGGAGGTGGAACAAGGTAAGTGTTATGAACTCGAAAACAGAATCACCACAGAACCAGTCTGAAAAAACGAGTATTCCGAAACAATCGATCCGAAAGCTGGTCAACCGCTTGGCCTACGTTTTGGAGAAGGAGTTGTCGCCGGGTGATCTGGCGGAGCTGCGCCGTCTCGATCCGCTGGACCCTGCTTGTCCGGCTTTTTGGAAGGTCGCAACGCTGTATCTCGACGGAACGCCCTGGATGCCGTTCGAAGGTCCCTATCGCGACGTCTCAGAGCAGCGCTGGGCGGCGATCCTCGGCAGTATGGCCTATACAACGGGGCTGCACCGGCCTGGGCGACGTTTGGGAGCGGCTCTGGCCGATGCGGGCTTCTCGGAGCTGCGCTTCGTGCGCCTTTTGCGAGCCTCGGGGAGAGCCTTGTTAGACGCCGTTGCCTTGACGGCCCGCTTTCTATCTGCCAAAGGCGAATCCTTCGACTGCTACGACGTGACAAGCCTTGTTTTGAGTGACAAACGCGATCACGGCGAAAGTGAAAGACGCCGAATCGCCCGCGATTATTACCGATCATTTCACAGAAGGAGTGAGACATGACCGCGATGAAAAAACATTTCTTGCAGATCCATTTTTTGACATCCTATCCTTCTGCCCTCCTCAACCGCGATGATGCGGGATTCGCCAAGCGTATTCCATTTGGTGGAGCGGTGCGCACGCGTATCTCCTCTCAGTGTCTCAAGCGGCACTGGCGCTCCTTCGATGGTGAGTTTTCGATGAGGTCGATCGATGTGCTTCCATCGATACGTTCGCGATCGACCTTCGAGCGCTACGTGGTTCAGCCGCTCCTCGAGGATGGATTGGAAGACGGAAGGGTGCACGCCGTGACCGCGGCGTTCATGAAGGAGCTTTTGGGCGAGAGCGCCAAAGCCAAGAAAGCCAAGGTTGCCGAAGAGGGCAAGGGAAACGGCGATGCGGCAACCGAGGTGCTGAACACGGGTCAGGTTACGATTCTTGGACGGCCCGAGGTCGACTTCATTCGCGAGAGTGTCCAGAAGGTATGCTCTGAACTCGAAGATCCGAAGAATGCCAGTAAAGAGGTTAAGGACTATCTCGGCAAGGGAGGCAAGAAAAACCTCAAGGCGCTCAGGCATTCCTGTGGGCTCGATGCGGCACTTTTCGGCCGCATGGTCACATCCGACATGCTTTCGCGTAAGGACGCGGCCATCCACGTGGCCCATGCCCTGACCGTGCATCGCGAAGCTTCCGAGAGCGACTATTTCTCAGCTGTCGACGACCTTCGCCAGGGCGAGGACGGTGAGCTAGGCAGCGGTCACATCAACTCCACAGAGCTCACGAGCGGGCTTTACTACGGTTACGTGGTCCTAGATCTGCCCTTGCTCATCGCCAATCTGGAGGGCTGTTCACCCAAAGCAGCGGCCGCCGCCGATCGCGAGCTGGCCGTTCAGGTCGTGGAGCGGATGGTTCACCTGGTGGCGACGGTTTCTCCCGGCGCCAAGCTGGGATCGACCGCGCCCTATGCCAATGCCAATCTGGTCTTGATCGAAGCGGGAAATGCGCAGCCAAGGACGTTTGCCAACGCTTTTCTGAAGCCGGTGAAGGAGAGCCTGGACCTCTTGCAGAACACCTATGAAGCGCTGGCGGCTCACATCGTGGAACTCGACCGCATGTATGGCAAGCGTACGGTGAGCCGGCTTTCGGGGATCGGTCCGATAGAAGGATTGTGTCAGGCTCTCGAGATCGACGCGCCAGACCCGCTCGACCAGGCCGCACGATGGGCAGCGGCGATTGTTAGGGAGGGATGATGGTGGAGATCTTGCTCTTGCGCTTTGATGCCCCGATGGTGAGCTTCGGCACGACGATTGTCGACAATTTCGGCTTCGTCCAAACCTTTCCAGCGTTGTCCATGCTAACCGGGCTGCTTGCCAACGCGCTCGGCTACGAGCACCACGAGTATGAGCGGCTCGAGAGCCTGCAGTCACGATTGCACTACGCCGTGCGCTGCGATCGACCAGGCGAGCCGCTTGAGGACTACCAGACCGTGGATCTCGGTCAGGATTTTATGATCAGTGAATATGTGGCCTGGACGACAAGAGGAGCAATAGAGGAAAGAAAAGGAGGCAACAGCCACGCAACCCACATCCGTTACCGCCATTATCGCGCCGATAGCCTTTACACCCTGGCTATAACCCTCGAACCGCCTCATGAGCCGCCGCGGCTCGTTGATCTCGAGAAGGTTCTGGACGAACCATCGAGACCTCTATTCATCGGACGTAAAACATGTCTGCCGGCTGCACCGCTTCTGATGGGGCGGACCGAAGCACCCACACTGTTGGACGCCTTGGCGAGCTTGCCACGAGTAGGTGCAGCGCGGACGTCTCTTCGCGCCGAAGAGGGAATGAGCGTCTGGTGGCCGGACGGTGTTCCCTTAGCCGGCTCGATCGAACCGAGCCGTGTGATCCCAGTGACAGAGAGCCGAGATTGGGCAAACCAGATTCATTGCGGCCGGCGCCTGTGGCGTCATGGTTTGATCATTCCACCGGAGAATCATAATGACGACAACAAACATAAAGCTGAATGAACAACGACGCATCGGGCAACTCCATATGATCCGATTGAGGCTCAGGATTGATGAACTGATGCGGTCGGCTCTTGAACGGAAGCTGCCACTACGTCTGATTGATAGTGGTTACCTCGTACACTGCCGGATTAAAGAGCTTTTCGGGAACTCTACACTGAAGCCTTTTTGCTTGGAGCGTTCGACCGGTCGCTGGATCGAAGTATTGGGATACTGCTGCAATTCCGCAGAGCAGCTCGCGGAACACGCCCGGACTTACGCCGATCCCGGCGTTTTTTCCTCCTGCGATTGGGACAACTTTCACAGCAAGCCAATGCCATCATCGTGGGTACCGCACAGGCAGCTGGGTTTCGCCGTGAGAGCGTGCCCTGTCGTGCGTAAGAGTTCGGCGGGAAGGTATCACCGCTCCGGAGCCGAAGTGGATGTTTTTCTCAGTCGTTGCTGGGAGGTGGGGGACCGCAGCGTTCCCGTGGATCGTGAGACGGTCTATCGGGAATGGCTGAATCAATGCTTCGAGAGATATGGTGGAACGAGGATGCTTTCGATGCGGATGAAATCATTCAAGCTAACCCGTTTCCTGCGCCGTACACAGGGTGATGGCCGTAAATCAGCAGTTGTGGAGAGACCGGACGTATTATTGGAAGGGCGGCTCGAAGTCGACGACGGTCTCGCGTTTCGAACACTTCTGGCTAGGGGGATCGGGCGCCACCGAGCATTCGGCATGGGGATGCTGCTCTTGAAGCCACCGGAGTCGTCATCATGTTGAAAGGACGGCTTGGACTCGAAACGGCTCGGATCCCGCATGTCGATCGTCACGGACTTTTGTGGCTCAACCGCGGCAAGCTCTACGTCGAGGATGGAACTCTGCATTTTGCAACAGCGGGCATGGGGATTCTGCAAAAGGGGGACTACACGATCCCCTTTCAGATGGTGACCAACATTCTCATCGGGCCGGGTTGTACGGTGAGCCATGATGCTCTGCGCCTTCTCGCCCGGCACGGTACCGGTCTGATCGCTGTGGGGGAGGACGGTGTTCGTTTTTATGCTAGCATGCCCTTCGGTGCTCCCCATTCAAAGCTGGCTCGCCAACAGGTTCGAGCTTGGATCGATGAAGACGGCACGAGGATCACCGTAGCACGTAAAATGTACGCTATGCGTCTGGGAGAGCTCGTTCCACATTCGGAGATTAGCGTACTCCGTGGGATTGAAGGGGCCCGCATGAAGGAGCTTTATCAAGGATTGGCTCAGCAGTACGGTATCGAGTGGCGTGGACGGTTCTACGATCGCAGTCACCCCGATGCGACGGATGTTCCCAATCAAGCCATCAATCATGCGGCAACTGCTGTGGAGGGTGCGGCGATGATCGCGGCTGCTGCTACTGGAATGATTCCTCAACTCGGTTTCATTCACGAGGATGCTGGGATCGCGTTTGTGCTCGACATCGCCGATCTCTATCGCGACAGCGTGACGATTCCCGCGGCTTTTGCGGCGGTGAAAGAGAATCGAGGCAAATATCGCGGCCCCATAGAGCGAGCGGTGCGCAAGATGACGGGTAAATTCATCAGACGCAACAAGGTCGTTCCCGGCATGATCGATCGTATCAAGGAGCTCTTCGATGGCGATGACAGTGGTGGTCACGAGTAGCGTGGCATCTCGATTTAGAGGATTTCTGGCCTCCTGCATGCTGGAGATCGCACCAGGAGTCTACACATCGCCAACCATGACCCGTGCCGTCAGAGAGCGGATCTGGAAGGTTTGTTCCGAATGGTATTGGGAGCTCAACGAGGGCTCTATCGTGATGACTTGGCACGACCGCGAAGCATCGGGACGCCAGGGTGTCTTGACCCTCGGCGTGCCTGCCAAGGAGCTCTGCGAGCATGAGGGGCATCTGATTCTGAGAGGGCGCCAAGAGTCGGTAGGTCTGCAAAAAAAAACTTATCGGATCCCAAAGTCAGATGAATCATCGGCGTCGAGACCAGATCCAGCCCCGAGCCCAAGAAAAGATAATCAGCGTGATAGAAAGGCATAACCTTTTTTTTTTCTATCACGATTGCTCGCTGATCGACGTCAGGACTGCGTGGCTTGATATGACCAAGAGCTCGTTAAAGAGCGATTCAGACTTTTCTCCGCTGGACCATGCACCTGTGGAAAGTGTAAAGTAATTTGACAGAGGCTCCCCCGCACACGCGGGGATGGACCCCATGGAGATCCTGGGGGACTACTCTAAGGCAGGGCTCCCCCGCACACGCGGGGATGGACCTGTCATCAATTAAGCATAGGCGTAAAATTGACGGGCTCCCCCGCACACGCGGGGATGGACCCGATCCCTCTCAATATCCGATCGGCCACGATCGGGCTCCCCCGCACACGCGGGGATGGACCCTATTAAGTGTTGCTAAATAGTTCCCACAAAAAGGCTCCCCCGCACACGCGGGGATGGACCCATCTATTGGGGCTACGAGGAGGACGTCAAGGCGGCTCCCCCGCACACGCGGGGATGGACCGGCGATGGCGGCGGTGTGATGGCAGCGCTGCTGGGCTCCCCCGCACACGCGGGGATGGACCCGTCAAGGCGTTCTGGCGGTGGCTCGATAAGACGGCTCCCCCGCACACGCGGGGATGGACCCTGGTCGATCGACCTGATCTGTGAGCACCTCGAGGCTCCCCCGCACACGCGGGGATGGACCCATTGATGATCAGCTTCCTGATCTCACGACGGCGGCTCCCCCGCACACGCGGGGATGGACCTGGGTGGTCGTGTGATGCATGCGGCGAGCCGCTGGCTCCCCCGCACACGCGGGGATGGACCGACTGGCCCAACGGCAAGGTGTCATGGGACCTAGGCTCCCCCGCACACGCGGGGATGGACCTTTAGGCTGAAGGCTAACCCACGCCATACGTGTGGCTCCCCCGCACACGCGGGGATGGACCCTTCAAGGCCGTGCCGATCGGCATACTCCCGGCGGCTCCCCCGCACACGCGGGGATGGACCTCCTACTGTGAGGAGAAAGAAAGGGAACGATCAGGCTCCCCCGCACACGCGGGGATGGACCTTCCAAGTATGCGGCATCAACTACGATGTCGGGGGCTCCCCCGCACACGCGGGGATGGACCCTACGATGTCGGGTTTTTCTACGACGTGACAAGGGCTCCCCCGCACACGCGGGGATGGACCCGATGCGTCGGCCGTAAACTCGACGCGCCCGCGGGCTCTCCCGCACACGCGGGGATGGACCCTATCCGATGCTGTCGAATAGTTGACCCTACCGGGCTCCCCCGCACACGCGAGGATGGACCTTGGTATGAATTGATTTTCAGACTGCACGCGTAGGCTCCCCCGCACACGCGGGGATGGACCCCCGGTATTGACGGATCAGTCCAATCTCCTGCAGGCTCCCCCGCACACGCGGGAATGGACCCCGTATGGGTATGAGGGTCCAGCGCTCCGCCGAGGCTCCCCCGCACACGCGGGGATGGACCCGGGTCCAGGACGCCAGCGAGGCAGACCTACGGGGCTCCCCCGCACACGCGGGGATGGACCTTCACACTTTGACGACATCGAGCACCACACTGCGGCTCCCCCGCACACGCGGGAATGGACCCATCGAGAGGGGGCAACCGTGAGTAACAGAGCCGGCTCCCCCGTACACGCGGGGATGGACCCGCTCTCAAGATCGACCTGTCCGGCGAGGTGGTGGCTCCCCCGCACACGCGGGGATGGACCCTACCAGCGCGCAGAGCGATCCCTCGCCCACTTGGCTCCCCCGCACACGCGGGGATGGACCGTAGGCATAATTTTTCAGGATCTGGTCGTACTCGGCTCCCCCGCACACGCGGAGATGGACCCTGGCGAGGCACCAGATCGCGAGCCGACCGAACGGCTCCCCCGCACACGCGGGAATGGACCTTTCACCAAGGATTGTTTGGAATTCGAGCTCCCGGCTCCCCCGCACACGCGGGGATGGACCCCTGATCGAGGCGGAGCGGGAGTTCTGGTTTGAGGCTCCCCCGCACACGCGGGGATGGACCCGGACACTGACTATTTTCGGGCCAGGGCGACCGGGCTCCCCCGCACACGCGGGAATGGACCCTTCGAGTTCGAGTGATCCCAGGAGAATGCAACGGCTCCCCCGCACACGCGGGGATGGACCCTAGACCTTCACGGGCAACACACGTCGACCGGATCGTAAGCAATAATAGTTCGCCCCCGCACGGGGGCGTGGATTGAAACCCCACAGTCGGGGCGGAAGGAGAGCCAAAAAGAGTTGAACGCGGCGATTCGCCAAGAAGAAGAGGTTCCCGCCCGAACGAAATCTCTAGTGCTCAGTATGGACGGGGTTAACGTTCTTTTGAGGGAACCTGGTCCGTGCAAGGGGCGTCCCAA